>JGI24158J21664_10007826_pt1 | contig 14200 bp, 4 predicted proteins | sample Ectturendosymbi3_FD_21664 | JGI IMG/M metagenome (IMG submission 21664) | reverse complement strand
TCACCTTCGCTTTTAAAAATTAATTTAACAGTACAGCCAGTTTTGCAGTAGATGTCGGAATTCTTTGCTTCGATGTGAAAAACAAATCCATCTTCATTTTGTTGCTAATCCGCTCGTGTTCACGCCGAAAGAACTCCTTGCCGTCAAATACTCCTTGCTAAATTGATTTATAGCAAAGTTACGCCGGATGCAGCTGCCTTCTACTACTACATCGCGGTTTTTAATCCAGAATGACAGCTGAAGCCCAGGATTCTACATTCGGGAACCAGACTACACACTTGCGGTTTCTTCAAAAGTTTGCTCATCTTCGCATGATTTTATGTTATTTAGTGGTCTGTTTTGTTTCCATAGCCTTTACTTATTCTGCACTGTACTATAAAAAACGATCGCATGAAGGCTTAAACGTCAGACGAACCATAACCTAGTGCAGAAAACTATCAACATATATATTTTCATCTATTTGCAAAGCCAAAACAATGATTTAATAACAGTGAACGCTCCTTATTTTATTTTGGAAAACGGCTTTCCGCCCCAAGTTCTACGCATTGAAAAATAGAGGTCTAAGCATGAAAAAAAAACGTTTGTATGCATGGAAATACACGGAAATCCTAATCAACTTAATAAGCAAACTGTTCGTGGACTTTAAAGTGCAAATTCGGAGGTGATTTTGCATTAGCATTATTTTGTGCCTGATCATGTTCAACGCATAAGAAGTATAGCCTGAGACTGTTTGTCTGATGTTTGTCAGGTTGTAATGGCGCAAGACAACAACCGTTTGAAAGGAAGTTAGTTACCTAATCATCGGAGCTAAATATGCACTTTCTAAACAATGTGTAAACTTTCACTTCTGACTTACCTCGCTTGGATGGTGCGATGACTTGAAATGATTTAACTAAGTATGCCAAGACAACGCACAACGAACTTGACCAAGCATTCAACAAATGATGACTCAATATCTAAAGAGCCCCTTCGCGTTCCATTGCGGTCGCATTTCTCTCAAAGGCAATGACTTAATGACGATTTGGCGCTTTCATAGTAGCAGCGAATTGGACCAGTTTTTCACATAATAATGACTCAATGTCTTCAGGACACATTTCCTCTCGCCTACTGCTATATGAGCGTTTTGTCGGCGCCATTACGTAACTTGCCAAACTTACCGAATGTATCGCTTGTTGTTTGTTTTTCGCGTGACGGAATTTATAACATATCGATAATAGCATCTTCGCGAAAGTTGCCGGCCATCAACAATTTCTAATCTGGTGTTGTTGTCGATTGCTATTGTGAGTGTTGCTTACCCCGTTAAGGGCTGGTTGTTTCCTGTTTCAAACGTGAAGGAAATTAGCTGGAGTGTCAAACACCTTGAGGTATTTTGTGCTTCAACCTTCCACGCAATTATTTTTATGTCACAACGAATAGATTACTCATAAGAAATCACTTCAAATTGCTTTGTCGTCCTTTTCTTCAAAAACCTTCTGTAGAACTCGCTGTGTGTCACGGATGAAGACGTCGCATTAGAGCAAGATGCAAAAGATCGTACTTTGAATTGTAAAAAACTTTCATTGTCAGGGTCTTACATCCCAGAAAGTTGAGAGACATAGACTTGAGTTTACTTCGGTTATGGTACAAACGAGCTTGAATGTTAATCAAAAGTACTTTGTGGATATCAACCAAGCACTGTAAGTTGGAAGTTTTTTAATCTTAATGGATTTGTTACAGTTCCATGTTTCACAGACAATAAATTCTTAGAAGGATATGCTCACCTAATACTCTCACTTATCCCATAGACAGGCTGTTGTGCACTTTTCTCAGCATAAAGATTTCGCAATCAAAGAAGCTAGAATAAACAACTAGAACAAACGAATGATGTACTGGTAACAAGTTTTTACCAATGTTGATGTCCGATAATTTTCCATACCAACATTCCGGGATGTGATTTGTTAATATTCTGGCAGTTGGAATTTCTTTACAGCTTTTGGGTAATTTCACGCTTTAACAATATTTTGTTTCAATATTCATGATCATGAAAGTCTTATGCCTGGTTCAGCAATCAATGCGCAGGCGGTCGTCCAACTTTGTCTATCAGGGAAGCTGCAAGATAGGTGGAGTGTTTAAATTCAGCCAATCCTTGAGTTGGTCCAAGTACATTTTTCTTGGACGTCCTCGTGCGTTCTTGCCACAATTTTTCCCACAAATAGCCAGATGTTCTAGTTGTTTTGACCTAAATGTTTCCACAAACTTCGAATTGCCGCTTTTTTATTGTTTTAATATTTCCAACTTTTTCATGCTTCAATTGCCAGCTGCCTTTATATGATGTTTGGACTCGTAGGCAAAACTTTTCTGCAAAAGAGTGAGTTCGATTTATGAAGAGGCGGAAATATATTTGGATGACATGAAGCGCATTAACATCACTTATTAGGCACTTTTCGTCCAAACCATTCAAGTTCGAAACTTATTGCTACCTAATGCTAATGTATGCTTCATCGCACATATGCGCACTGACTATGGCACTGCACAAAGTTCAGCGAAACAGTGTGGGAGCTTAAGTACCAAAGTGGTCCCGAAAATTGCAAGGCACGGATAAATTTGCTAAATTCGTGCGATCAATCCAATCGAACATTGCAAATAAACTTGGTTTTAATGAAAGATTAAAGCCAACATTTTTCAATTCAAGAAAATATTGAAATAATTAGAGAAGGTTGCAATGATTTTGATGTGTTGTCATCGTTTATCTGGAGCCGATACATGCTACAGTGGCGAAGAAAATTAATATCTGCAAAACTAAAACCAAGTACCGCTGTTTGGGATGGATCATACAGCCTGTCGTCCTGCATTTTGTAATGTAGTTCGATTGAACTAAGAAGTGGCATAAACTGAAAATTATAGCGTTCTCACACTACAAGATGAAGGAAAAGTTTATTGTCCTAAGTATATATACTGTAGAAGCGCTTTATCTACAATTACATGGTGGCAGTTCCAGCATCGCATAACATTCGGTGTTATATGGCATTCATTTCAGATGTCTACTTAACTTCGTTTTTTGTTCATCGGAATTGCATTTTGATTCCACTAACGATTAGTTTGTATTATGCGTCTTGTTTAACTGCATGATACAACAGCAAGTAAGTGGACTTGGGTATGCAAAAGCCCTAAACCGCTTTGAACACAAAAAGAGTTTAGCAAGAACTCATTAACGTTTAATATATTTTGTACTACCAGCAATTTAGAAAAAGCGGAAGAAATCATCGGTAAAATATTCGCTCTGCATGATGAGCAAAATTGATAGCTGGATCAAACAGAACAGTATGCAAGTAACTCAAACCTACTGGACAACTTACGGAGATGAAAAATGAAAAAAATCATGTTTCGACGATTGTGTTGTTTTACTCCACATCCCAACTTTTTCAGGTTTGTTTTTAATTAACCCTGCTTGCATAAATTCAAAACGTAGAACAATCTTCTCATGATACCTTGCACAGACTTGGCTTGCAGTAGCTTCAAACATTTTTGCTGTTCTTGGCAATCTTTTAATGTACAGTACAAATTCAACAATGCTCGAAATGTTCGTGCTACCTCGTACTAAATTACTTGCTTCCTGTTGCTAACTCTTGGACAACATTTTACACACCACTTGAAACAAAATTATACCAGATACAGTGATGGATCCAGAATTGCTATTTCGTGAAGACAGCAGTCAAAAAAGAATGTGGAAAAATACATTTTAAACATTTCCTGTTTTTTTTATTCACACTGATTAGGTTTGGGTTTATGCTCTAGCTTCAAAGCTCTTGCAAATAACAACAAGATATTGTGCATACTCAGTTGCAAGCACCATAGATGTAGGAGCAGGCAAATTTTTGGGGGTGCGAAGGATATTTGCCCGAATTCTCCCAAACTTGCCCGAAGAAACCCTACAAACGTTGGGCGCCATATTTTCAGGGAGTTTGCTCAGATTTCCATAGATTTTGCCCGGATTTTAAGAGATGTCAAGTCAAAACTTTTGGGGGTGCGCTTTCACCCCCTGCACCCCGCCTCCTACACCAGTGGCAGGCACAGTTCTATCTTGTTGGTGCTGAGAGTGTTATCAACCCTATAATTTAAACGTTGGAAAAGCTAAGAAACAACAAGAGCTTCGACTTCATTTATGGATGATTATAACCAAATTTTTGGTTTGTGTGCACGACATAACTAGCTTATACATGGTTTTCATCTTGAGATCTGCCTAGTTGAAATATTAGAAGCTTTCTTCATGTTGAATTTACATATAAATTTACATATATGGTCCTGCATTGCACTGCTCAAAGTCTACTCACTCATCCTGACGACATACATTCTTTGTGTTAGCAGTCGATTCAAACTTTTATGCAATTACAATTTGTTTGAGTCTAACCATTCTAATCACTGACCTGGATGAAGTCGAGTTTGTGAAGTGGCAAAGTTTTCAAGTCACTTCTAAAAAATGGATTGGCACCTGCAATCATACTAATTACACATAAAATTAGAATTTTTCAATTACCCAAGTCGAGCGGCAAATCGTAAAATGTGACTTTAACGATTTTCTCTAAAACTATTCAGACCTGAGTCGAGTCAAATCAATTCACATTTGTCAATGCTGTGAATCGAATCAGCGAATCATCATTTTAACTCGAGACATTTGTGTATCAAATTACTTTTATGTACAAATGTTCATCATATTCAAACACAAAACCAAATGGTTTTACTTTCTCAGAGCATAATGTTTTTTTTAATTGAATATTTTTATCGCTAATGGTATAAGATCAAGTTTTCACGGGAACACAACAGGAAAACTGGAGTAGTCCTCAACAACTGTTAGGAGGTAAGGTAGCAGTCTACTCACAGGTCCCTTAAAATATCAGTACTGGCGCGATACCACGGCTCAGTTTTAATTAAAGTTTGCGAATGAGATTCAGAAGCCGAGGCTTCACTTCAGCAAAAGTTCGACAGGATGGCAAACTTGTTTCATTTCCTCAGAAGAAAACGGCAAGTTCTGCTCTCGTATGAAATAGTACATCTGAGGGTAACCGGGATGGACAAGAGACTGGTGTAAATGCAAATTCGGCATGGCAACTGAAAGCAGACTTGCAAGAAATGCTGCATTGGATTTACCAAGGCTGTGCTACATAGTATAGCATGGTTGGATCGGCTCAAACCGTCAAGAAAGAATTTTCGTTTTTTTTTTGCCTTTGTTGTTTTGGTCGAATATGAAAGAAATTGCTGTTTCATCCGTAGTAATTGAAAAAAAACGCCTTTCAAGAAATGTCAGCAGCAAAAGTTTTTTTCATTATGGTGCGAATGAACGTAAAATACTCTTGGTTGTAGCGGTGTGATTTGAGAGTGGAGGCTTACAATCAAACAGCATTCACTCAAATTGCAGTTCGGATTCCAGCTTTGTAGCAGCAACGCACAATTGTGAAGCAAGAGTAAACAATAAAGCAAACTTGTCTCTTCTGATTCGTTCAGAACGAATGGGGCGGAGATGTGACGATTTTCTACAACTGTTGTCAATGATGTCGTCGATGCACAAATTCTGCATAAAACTAGAGACTGTATTAGGATAAGAACGTCTCAACAGACCGAGATAACAGTTTACTTTGCCAAAACTTGTATCGATGTTTCCGAAGTGGCCATGCACCGATCGTGGTATAGTTGTACCATTGACAGGCAACTACTTTCTTTAAAATTTTGCAGTCGACAAAATATGCGGAAGCTGCCGAGCAAACAAAGATTGAAACAGGCACACCAAGTGAAACGCTGACCACAACCAATCGCACAACCAATCGCAAATTCGACGGAGTGCTGGCCAGGAAAGGACGAAGGTCCAAAATGAATGTCGCCACCGAACCCGAGACCATCTCAGCATCTCGTGAACTTGAGAACTGGGCACTGCACCCTCGAGAATAGTGTCATATCCACGCGCACTGATGAGAATCCGCATTGCGAGTATAGAACTAAGAGGGTGGTTGCTTTGAGCTGCGCCGCAACATTTTCAACATATAGGTTAAAGAAGGGCGTTTAACTGAGTCTCCCTCTTATAAAAATATAAAACAACATAAAACATAAAGAGACGACTAACTACAGTTTCGCTCGAGGAGCATTTTCAGCATCAGAATAACGATCGTGCGCAAAGAAAAAAATATGAAAAGACAACAATTGCAATTACATGAAATGCTATCCATAAAATGCAACAGTTGCAGGCACGTGAAACGTCATCTTTCAACAAACGGGAAACGAGAGTAGTCAACTATTAGAACTTAATGTAACGATGTACGCACAAGTTCCTTGAAATTAATACGAACGCGATCACGTGGCTGAATNGCTGTTATTAAAATTTGCGAATGAAGTTTAAAAGCTGAGACTTTATTTCATCGCACGTTTAGCAGGCTCAAAACAGTGCTGTCGCAAGCACTGGTAAAACTGTCGAGATCACTGTTGAAATGGATTGTGAGAACCCTGTGGAAAAACTTACCCATGAAAAACACCCAGCCCGCCGAACTTCGACGCTCAAGTTTCTGCTCGCGGTATGTTTGAATTTCACGTATGTACTGTAAGCTTCCGTATAAATGTGCATCAGTAAGCTCTCTGATACCGCTACGAAATCCGAGCTTGAAGCGGATTGGGAAATGTTTTGAGAGTGAATTAGGAGAACATAGAACGCTGTTTGGTTTGACTGACTTGTGTGTGTCAAGTGCCATGGCGATTTGGAAGAGCACTGAAACACTGGCAAACTGATCATCCCCATACACAAAAAAAGTAGACAGGAGCGAATGAACCGACTACCAGGGCATCACTTTCCGTAACTTCACTGGAAAGATGTATGCCAAGTGTCTTGGAAAAAGACTGAAATAATTGAGCCAAAGCTGGATGATACCCAATACGGTTTTCGCCCCGGTCGTAGCACTACAACCTAAATTTTCATTCTCCGGCAAATTTTCGAGAAATCTTGAGAGTATGCCAAAGAAAAGCTTTGGGGTGTGTTAGGGAGGTGTTAACGGCTGCCTGTTACGGGCTGTCAGGAGCGTAACGAGGTTAAATGGCACCATGGGCAAGCAGCAAGTTTGGCGCCCGGTGGGCGAACCTGAGGTCTTTCGGTAGCAAATGAACTGTATTGAAGAAAGTACTAGTGACGTTGCTGGGACGTTATGGCCACCCATCAGTGATTCGGTGCCCGGGGAATTGCCCCTTTCCCCCTTGAAGTGGAACTGCCCGAGGTTCCACTTGCAAGGGAATCGAACCATCATGGTTCCCTGAGGGAGCATCTAAGGCCAAGTTAAAGCAACGCTTAACCGATTTGACCAAAGAAGCGCTAATGGCCTAGCGCCATTACACCCTCGTCACAACTCTACTGGCCGTCAAGTCACAGTATTGCTGCTCAGAATTTTGTGTCCGTGTCGGCGGATTTAGATCCCAACCGTTCACCGTGGGTGTTGGACTCTAACAAGATATGTGCTGTCACCACTCCTCTTATAGTCTACATCAGGGGTCCACAAAATACGGCTCGAGGGCCATATGAGGCCCGCGAAGCCGTTTCATCCGGCCGCAAACACATTTGCTCNATAAGGAAAAAATAAGACAATTACGAAAACTGTGTTGATTTGGTAGAATATAACATATCNCGACACAATCACATTACCTAAGCTATCCGGCCCTCGAACTGTTGTCTAATANCGTATGTGGCCCTCTGACAAAAATATTTGGAGGCCCCTGGATGACTTGGGTGGACAAGCCGAGTCGATGAGGATGTCACTGTTGGTAATTGCCGGATTAACCGTTTGCTTTTTGTGGACGATTTGGCACTGCTAGCATCTTCTCAACTACTGGCGTAGCTAAGGGGGCGGTCCGCCCTTGGCGGCATTTTTATGGGGGCGGCACTATGGACTATGCTGTAGGCTATAAACCTGTGCAGGTTGTATTGAAATAAAAGTGGTTTCAACGTCGGGACATTACTCGCAGTTGAAGGACGTTTTTGATTTTGAGTAATTTAAACTATGGCATGTGTATTTAAGCAATTGTTATCTTAGCCAAACAATAAACAGTCGTGTATCAGGGATGTTGTATCAATAGGCATTTTTACATGACGCTGCAACACGGTTCTAAAGACGCTTATCAACTCACTTGATGTCAAATGTTACTGATTCACTATACGGTTGATTGATCGAGTGTTACTGTTGGATCGTTGACGCTTGATCGCAGTCCTTATATGACGTTATAGAACTTAGGAGTATGGTGGATGACTGTGGGTAAACGTATGGCTGTGGTGAGCTCTAGCCTTTTGTAAGTGCTCCTAAGTTTTGTACACGCGACTAAAAGCGCTTTGTTGGGTCTAAAAAACATTTCTATGTAAATCTAAAAAATGTGTAGTTGGATTTGTGCTGTCAAAATGCATTTCCGTGTGTGTGTAGAAATATACTCTAGCTCAGTAGTCGTCAACATGGGTTCCGCGGAACCCTAGTGTTCCGCAAAACATGTGGTGGGGTTACGTGAGTTTTAAGGGTTCCATGAGGGTTCCTCGTTTTTTTAAGGGAAATGATGTCTTGCTTCAGTATGTTGATGCGTCATTATGAACATTTTTAGATGACCGTAATGCATTCAGATTCCAAGTAGGCCAGTTAGTTGTACAGGAAGTTGAGTGCAATTGTTGTGCAGTTAAGAAGAACGTTATTATTGCATCACAGTTATACGATGTTGCCGATGTAGGCTACTGTTCACAGTAGAAAAAGAAGGCCCCCTTGAACTTTTGCAGTTATTCAAAAATATAACCTTGGTAACTCTGTTCCAAATATATTAATAATGCTGCGGATTTTCCTCACAATTGCCGTTAGTGTTACTATCTGTGAGAGGAGTTTTTCGAAACTAAAACTGATCAAGAATTGTCTTAAGATCTAGTATAAGCACCTTGCGGTTGAGAAATCTTGCCACACTGCCTATAGAGCAACAATTGACAGATGAAATAAATTTTCACATTGCCATATAACAATTTGCCAACAAAAAGGCAAGAAAAGTTACTNTGTAGAAAANTGTAGTTTTCATTTAATAAATAAAGATGGTCCTAATTTTTTACACTTTTTTTACTATTTTTCCCTACATGTAATTTTTGCTTTTTGTTTAAAACCCTTTAACGCCCGTGCCGGCCACTACAGTGGCCAGTACACATTTGATAAGCCATAACTCCTAAAAGGATTGGTCTAGAGAGTCAGTGAAAACATCCCTGGATCCACGAGACAACAAGGAATCGAATGAGAATGACAAAAATACACCGTTGCATTTGACATTTTTGAGAAAAAATCATATTTGTGCATTTGCCGTACTGAAATTTTGGCAAAATTTCGAGAAAATGCGAAAACACGTTTCCCGCAACCCGTTTAGCCTTTCCGTTCCGGTTTTTGCGCTTCGTCGACCTCCAGAATACTAAAAAACAGGATACTTTCGAAAAAAGTGGGATCGGGCCGTTATGGGGGGAAAATAAGAGGGTTCAAAAGTGCAGGTCAGGAAAATTGACTTCTAGATCACGTTTTGGGGTCCAGACAACCACACAAAGGGGCCAGTGACTTCCTGAGTGGCTTAAAATGTTCTCGGAGCTATTCTGAAGCTTTAGAGCCTTGGTTAGCCTGCTAGTATAAGGGGTTGGGGAGCTATGGCCAAAAACATACCCTTAAAAATGCTCTGCCATCAAGTGGATATTTTGATTTTTTTCACAAATAAATTTTCTTGTCAATATTTTGTCTTGAAATTTGGTGGGATGTTGTAAGGCACCCAAGTACACCTTTCTGCAAGTTAGCTGGGGTTGGTGGGCGCTGGCTGGCAGAAAAGTGGCTTGAAACTCACAATATCCCCGAAATCCGAGATTTTGCCCTCTTGGACCCCCAACCAAAAGAGGTGTCAACTTTTTTGATCATCATTGCAAAGCTAAGGTCTTCACAAACATTTTTTGTATAGATAGTTTTTTTCAACGTGTTTGATTTAGGGTCTGCAGCCTACTGAATGGACGCAACTAGGTTTTGTAGCCTATGCGGAAAACCGTTTTTCCTCGCAAATGATGTTACAATGACGTCACAGGTGGGAGAGACCTATCTCAAAATGTGCAGGCACGACTTACAAATCCAGTGATACCTTCGATGACTTTCTAGGTCATTCCGTTCAGACGTTATGGTCGCGCATATGTTTACCGGCCACTATGATGGATTTGGATGTTATCATTTTTGCTTAACCAGATTTGGTTTGGAATTGATGATTATCTTTCGAACTTCTTCGCAAATTTCGGTTCAGTTTTGGGACTGTAGGTAACTGTAGGCCTCTTGATAAGAGTTTCTCAAATACATTGAGATTGTTTATTGTGTTTGTTTAAATGTTCAGCCTCGTCTCTGTCCAGCAAAACAAGTCTGCTCCAATTTTCTATCATGTCATAAGACCAGTGGTTCTCAAACTTTTTGTGATCGCGTACCACCTGGTGTTTTTTCATGTTGGAATGTACCACCTGGTTTCAGAAGAATATAATTGCTCAAATGTACAGTACTTAAAATTACCTTAGCACACAAACGAATTAGTAACATTTGTATAACACTAGAATAGATTCTTGCAATGAGACTTGTACTTTGCGACACCTGTAATAATAGACTTGCATAAAATTTTGGATTTGACCAGAAAGCTGCTCTCGTTCCACCTGAAAAGCCTTCGCGTACCATTACTGGTACGCGTACCACAGTTTGAGAACCACTGCATTAGACTAACAGAATTGGTTGGGCATTCATTGATCCAATCCCTTTTTTGGACTCATCATTGTTATGCCTTACATCAAGGGCGCAACCAGCTCTTCATTTTGGTGGGAAAATTTTCATGAAATTTCATTCGATGACGTCATCGTGCTCATTCAACCGTGGTACAACTTTATCGCAAACGGTCACATTTAATAGTTTTTTTTGCTCGCAGACACGAAGTCCATAGTACAAACACACACATTTTGCACAATGCTCGTTAATGAAAACAGACAAAACAGAACGTTGTACAACAGCGTTGGAGGCTGAATCACCGGTGTCAAGCGAAATGTCTGACTTCAAGCCATCTGCTCATGCCCAGAGCAACATTCTACATGTAAAATATGCTGAGAAAATTGATGATCATGACTTGGGATTTTACTGTTTGGGTAAGTGTGTCGGGTTAGGGTTTATGTTACAATGAGAAAAAGAAATTAATTGAAGTCTGAGATTAAGTCCAATATTTTTCACTGGTTTTACTTGTTCCCGTACTGTAGCATGTTGTGGGCATCTGACATCTAACCAAAATGTTTTAATTTACACAACACACATCAAAAAAGTAATCGCCAAACTTTGCTCATTCACTCTGAGAAGAAAACAATGGCAAAAAATGATAGGTCAGAAATTTCGCTTGACACCGGGCTACAGACAGTACCGTATCAGCCCAACTCTTCCCCCCCCTAAAATGCTTACAAGGGCCCTCCAAATGTGATTTATAAAAAAAAGTATGTTGTGCTACATCTCGATGCCGAATGGACTTCAAATTATAATATTCTAATTTCAGACACAATTTTGGCACAACCAGGTTTTAAGGTTTGGGGAAGAAAAATATATTTTTATGGGGGAAAGATTTTAATTTTTATCATATGTTTGAAGCAAATTTTTCTGAACACAACAAAATTTGGGGGGTACAAAAAAGATTTGGGGGTAACTGCCCCCCGAATTCCCCACTGTGTCTGCGGGCCTGGGCAGAACCGTCGTCAAAAAGTCTTCCATTGGGGACCTTCATATTTGTGCAGGGGGACATTCTGACACTAAATTTTTAATTCACAACATGAACACCATTTGCAGATTTTGCAAATTAATTATAAATATTTTCCTGAAATTGTAATAGGCTCGTAGTTTCCAACTACAATGTTTTGAACGAGCTTAACAAAAGGAATTGGGTCGTAAATCATTGTCATTTAACTGACGGTGATTATTTAGGGATATCATAATCAAATGCAAATGTAAAAAAATTTGCAGGAAATTAGAATCAATCCTATCTTTAGTTATGACAACACTACTACCCAAGGAGCAAACACGAGGCTGGTCAAAGCATGTGCGCCGCGATGAACGTTTTCTTTCATTAGCGTAAATTGATAAACTTTACCATGAGCTTAAGTGAAATATGCTTATAAAGCGTGCGCATTGGGCTGTTTACTGGCCGAAATATGCATGTATGAACCTTGCTGATGTCTGGACTGTTGATCTCCTGGTGCATGGCACATGTTTAGATTAATAATATTTTGTATCTCAAACCGCCTATAAATGTTAAGAAATATAGCAGCGGTGGCCAAACTGCGGCTCTTCGCACCTTTGCATGCGGCTCTTTGAGCTTTGCGAATAATTATATATTTGTTTCTTATTTTTTTTATTTCTATTGCAAAGTGTAGAAATATTGTAAAGCGGTACTGTGGTAGCTAGCGTGCCGAACAGCATTACTTTTGCAAGTCGTTCCAAAAAGAATTATGATATCACAGAAGAGTAGATTGCAAATAAATTCGGGGTTTTAGATTTTTATGATTCCACTCTTTCTAACTTTTGTTTTACGATATGCGGCTCATACATAGAGCAGGTTTGGCTACCCCTGAAATATAGACTAAGGCCTACGTGGACGCAACGGTAAACATCCATAACCCACTAATTGNACTNCTCTGTTTTGGGACACCCCCTCAAAATAGACTCTTCTAACTACACAATTAATTCCATCTGGCTGTCTGAACAGCAGGCTGCNCAAATGTGTAACTTTGGTCATAAGCACCAAAGGTATCTTGGTGCAAAACAGTACAAAATAAGAGAAGATTACCTGGGCTAGACATAGTAGCCCACATTTTTTTACAACAAGCACTACACAAAATACGTTGATCATGTGGAAATCTGACTTCTGGACATATACAACTAGGCATGTAGGCAGGGCCGGATAAATGAACGCGAGGCCCATCAGGGAAAAGTCGTGACCGCGTTGCGCGCAAGTGCGCAGTTCGCTCCTTCGCCAGGCCAGAAGAGGCAGGTTGCGAAACTTGCTTGTGGATTGTTGTACTCTTGGTCTTTATTGCGTAACAATAACACGGCAATAAATCTTCAAATGTTCACTTCACGTAACCGTAATAGGCGTTTTGCCGCATGTGACCATAGCTCCCACTGATGTTTTTTTCCACCCAGATCTGTTTTTTAGTCGACCTGTGTGTCTAGGTCAGCCATGTCCAACCCCATTGGCTTACGAGCCAAAAATTATGTCTTAACCAGGGCCGCACATTGAATGACATATTAATGAGGGCCGCACAGTGAATGGCTTACTTTGATCTTAGCAAACTAAATTTAGGTTATAATAATGTAATAAAAGCCTTCGAATCCTAAATGCAATGGTGCAGACGTGACAAAGTGGCACTGAGGACCACCTGCATCAAAAATGTCAAATTTAAGATTATCAAAAAGGACAGGTTGTCAGTATTTAGGATATTTTTACTACAGCGAAAACCTTAACTGGGCCGCACGAAACATTCGACTGGGCCGCGGTTGGACATAGCTGGTCTAGGTTATTATGAAAAATCGCGTGATATCTGTGTGTTTAGTAATAAACTCATTAGCAACTTCAATGTTTTCAATAATATACAGATAACTTTACATCATAGTGTTTACATGCGCACACCAGGTGAGAAAGCTCGCATATCGGATGAAGCAGAACGTGTTCAATCGGTTTCATATTCTTATATAAGACCATTGTCAGGGTTATACACAGTGGTGTGTTTAAGCGAAGGCAAGCGAGGCACTTGCCTCAGGTCCCCTTTGCAACTGTAATACGTAAAGCAGCCTACCTTGCTTTCCAAGGGGCCCAACAGCAACTGCAATGTATAAGTGGGCTGCTTGGCTTTCAAAGGGGCCCCAACAGCAGTTGTAATGTGTAAATATCTTGCTTTCAAAGGGGCCCAAAGTAACTGTAATGCACTTTTCTTTCAAAAGGCCCCCTACCTTCACTGATTTCTAGTGCTTCATATTTCAATTTGGGGGTTCGAAGCTTTCTCTGGGGTGCTAAGTGGTGACGGCACTGGAATTTTGGGCCCCCTGTGACAGCGTGGGCTCCCCATTGGGGGGTTTGGAGTGCGGCTGATACGGCTCTGGCTACAGAAACTTACTTAACAGAACGTTTTGTAACGGCGTTGGAGGCCGAGCCT
>JGI24158J21664_10007825_pt1 | contig 14200 bp, 14 predicted proteins | sample Ectturendosymbi3_FD_21664 | JGI IMG/M metagenome (IMG submission 21664) | reverse complement strand
AAATGTAGAGAAGAATTGTAAAATACCTAGTCGTGAGAAATTAATATTGCGACGGTGGAAAGCTTTGAACACTGAAGCGTAAACATATATCTAATGTGGAATTCACAGGCCTCGCAATTTTGAATGAGTTTTTGTTTTATTTGTGTATAAACCTGACAAGAAACACTTGTTGCAAGACCCAGTTGTCTTGAAAACGTCGAAGTACATATTTTACTGGTCTCACGGTGTCATGCTTTGTAACATCGCCAATTGTGTCAAGTACATTGTCCTGCTTGTCAGGAAAATTGTCACTGAAAATATTAGTTTTGTTTGGTGCCCTTAAAATATTCATTTTTAATTTATTTATTTTTTAGTTACGTGTTGTCTAACAATGTACATGAAGTATGATACAAAGAAAACTGAGTCACATGCAGTGAAAATCCAGCCATTAAGTTTAGGGGGGGGGATTCAATAATCGGTCAAGTCTAATAAAGACTTCGCTAAGTGTAAGAGGGATGAAGTATGCTTCACAACACTGCTGTGACAAAACAATGCACAACAAAATGGCCTCACATCGCGAATGCTGTTTTCCGAATTAAAAAAAATCATAGTGAATGAAATTACTTTTATAGGTTTTTGGGGGGACGATGGCCCCAATCGCCCCCCCCCTGGATCCTCCCCTGGGTACAGACCAGTATGCAAAACGATGCTATGCACGTGATTTATTGACTTTGTTCCACGCATCTTGGTATGTTTCTTTGAAACACCAGTGGGTTAAATAGAAAGTTATGTTTGATGATTTATCAGGCTTTAGTCAAGCATTTTCTCCCTGCTACCTGAATCCGGGCGAGAGGCCGGCTAAAGCTAGAATAGTTATGAAATATTATGTTCAGAAGATAGCACATGAACATTCTAAAAATCCTTTACCTTGAGAAGCTTTCAGTCCAGCTGAAAGCTAAACATCGTTTATCATGAAAAGCTTTCAGTCCAATTGAAAGATGAAACTAAAAGAGCAAGTTGTTGTTAGTGGTATAGCCACAACTGGTGCACTACAAAATAAAACGTGATTCTCAAATAGTTTGGAGATAGTGCTTGCGAGAGAAACATGTCTATAATTCTCCAGCATCACCTATCACCATTCGTATTTTTGCAAATAGGCATAATAACAGTTTTAATGTATTGTTGTAGGTTTCTATCATGCACTTAAGAAAAGCATTGAACAGATTACTGAGGAAAAAGCACGCGTTGATATCAGCACAAGTGCCGTTATGTCCAAATTTCATTTTTGCAAGCAGCCCAGAAGGGGAAGATTTGGAATTAGGGATTAAAGCTTATGGCTGTTGCCTACAAGATTGAATAGATTTTATTTGAATGAAATTTCAGGATATAAGATGCGTGTAGTTACTTTCCGTCAAGTTCCCAATAAAAGTTTTGCTGATTGGTTCGGCTGCGTCGCCTTCGCTTGAATATAACGAAGGTGAACTTGAATTACTTTCAGAATTTGCAAGAAGTCTAAAACGAATATGAACTGTACTCATAGGCGTTTTGTTTTTTGTATATCTATGCACTGCATGTCCCACACAAATATTGACGTTTTCATAGAGTGTTAACGTTTTCGCGTTAATAACCAAGGGAATATTTTCAATTCGTAAAAAAACATCTTGTTAACGGTTTCTCAACCATCAAGCCTACATGTTTTTATAAATGACCAAGAAAGTGGCAAAAATGTGGATTTAGATGTAAACATTCTTCCCATGCCATAAATCTTAATTTCAACTTTTTACTAGCAACAAGTTTCAATTCTTGTTTCTATTTTTACCGAGATCGTTGCTGAGTGAACTGTTTTTTTGTGTAGTTTCGACAAGGAAGTTTTCATCTTACTTTTTCCCTGAGCTCCCATCGTCTGTCAGCAATAGCTTTCTCATTTCTATCAGAGCTGCACTGTATTGCTGCAGGAACATCTTTTCGTTGCTTTGAAACTTTTGTAATTTGACTTCACGCACAATGTTTTTGCAGGAGTAGCTGAGTATGTGCCTGTTTCTTGTGGCAGTAAACTCCAATAAATTATCACGAAATGGACGAAATGGAGTTCATGGGTGTTGCAATATGACACAGGTATTACGTAATGTGCAAAGCAATGACATAAAAAACGGAGGGTTCTCCGAAATCCAGGCTTTGAACTTTATGCATGGAATTGATTGCCACCTGGAAAGAAATAGCAATGATTTCAGCGCTATGATAAGAAATGTACAGCAACAAGGAATTTGTTCAGTGCTGTGATTACAGCCTCGTGTTTCTGAAACGACCCATCTACCAACCTTGCAGGAATCGTTTTTCTGTTCCTGAAGTCCTAAGACGCCGCTGTAAGCACGCTGCATTGATGATAAGCTTATTGTATTTGTCTTTGGTTTAACCCAGGGGTGGGGAACATGCGGCCCGCGGGCCAAATGCGGCCCGCGTGAACATCTGAAATGGCCGGCATCAAAGTTTTCGTCACGCAAGGAGTACAAAATCGCATCACAACGAAGCTCTATGACAAGCAGATACTTACAGAGCATGTCAAGAGAAGCCTCTATCCCTCATAGTTAGATATAGGGAGAATTTTCGGTACAATCAATTGTTTTTTTGCGGCCCGCGACAACCAATCATTTTTGCGGCCCGTTATGGCAAAAAGGTTCCCCACCCCTGGTTTAATCCGTTGCTTATTTATCTTCTAAGATCATATAAAATGGTTTATTTCAAGCCTTTCAACACTCATTGAAACCAAAACTGTTTCTTTATTTGGCGGAAAGCTTTCAATGGCTCCCAGCTGTTGCAATTTCAGAACAAAAGGAACTTTTCCTGCGGGCCCGCAACCAGCCATGCAGCAAAACACACGTGTCGGTGTCATGACTCAGCAACAACCGGTGTCATGACTCAGCAACAACCGCATGGATGATGACGACCGGTCGACAGGATGGGTTGGATATCCTGCCAAATTACACATTTTATCAATTGGACGGCGTATTACAGTTCAACAAACTCACACCTAATTTCCGTAACAGCTGAAAGGAAACCGACAGATTAGGGATTCGTAGGATGAACAATATGCGCTTCCAGTCCATGGAAACGATATTTCATTTCCGTTGTTGCGCTTGTTACGGTTTACCTCACATTTCCTATACAACGTTTCAATGCATGTGAGGCTTAGGCCTCTTAACAAATTATTTTAAACACACCTATGAAATTTTCCCAACAATAGATTAAAATCTTTGGTTGGCAAGATTGAAACGGCAAAAAAGAACAGAATGAAAATACATTTCTGAATAAATTAAAATTTTCACCATTAAAAATGTGTAATTCGTAAGAGCTCTGAGTGAGATTTTGTTTTCGCAGCCGTCATGTTAAACATTTTATTTTCTTCAGTAAAAAGCGAAATAGGCTCTTTTTATATAGCCTTGTACTTTGCTATACTGACCTTAAAATGAAGACTTGGCAAAAACCTTACCAAGATCAATAATGTTTTTCAGGTCATTTGTAATTGACTTGTTGATTACTAAAATGCCAATGAGAGTAACTGAAAATGTCATTGGCTTATTTCGATAACTGTGCACACAAAAGTTATTTTAAAAAAGAAAAACAAAAAGGACAAAAAACAAAAATAAACAAATAACGAAATAACAAAAAATTGTGTACAAAAAATTTGAAAAGAACACAAATTTCTACTGTTTGACCTTTGGTGACCGCTAAGACGTTTTGAGAGACCGCAACTATTTTGTCTAAATACCGAGATGATCGTAAAGCGAAGGTTTCAGTGTATTTTCGTAGTGGTCGTAAGCGAGCTTCCACTGCATTTTCACAGACCGTTGGAAAAATTAGAGAAACCGCCGTTTCGGTCTCTCAAAACACATCACATATACTGTCCTTGACAATATAGCCTGACGTAAGGTTTAAGTTAAAGGCAGGGTTGCCGAGTCGGAGGTAAAACGTCCGACTCCAACTCCGACCTTTTCAAGTTTCCTACTCCTTAACATAAAGTGACTGGATTTTGGCTGCCAAGATTTTTGTAGCATCTACCACTCAATGGAAATCGTGGTACAAAGCAAGAATTTTATGTTTCAACAAAAGTTTCATAAGAAATTGTACCAATCCAACAGGAATTCCCAACTTAGGAGTGTGATGCAAGAAATGATACAGTTGGAATTCCGAAGTCGGAGTCGGACAAAATATTTGGCTTTGACTCCTAGTGAAAAATTAAATACTTTAGAGCGGAAGTGTTGAGAATTCAAAGAAAAACAAGCAGTGGGTAGTGAATTCAAAAGTTCGGAGCCTTTCCGAAAAAATGACATTTGCATGAAGGTAAATGTACATTGGGTTGAAACAGTGGTGATTATTAAGAACGATATTTGCAACGTTACGGAGCAAGGGCAAGGTCAAAAAGAGTGCTGCGAAACCTACTGGAAATGTTGAAGTGATGACGGAGATGTAGTGAGATCTAAATTCTTCAACGTATTCTCATGTGATGTAGCTCCGAAGCAACCAAGAATAAGCTTTGCAGAGGCAGTTTCAACGTTTCCGAAAAAATTGGCGTTTGCCACTGAACAGCTATACGAACAACCTCTCTTCATTGTCATGAACTGGCAAAACGTATGCACGATAAAATACTAAAACTGAAAAGGTTTTAATTACCTGTAGCGCAATAATCATTTACACTGCCCTGAAATGCAGCTTTGAGATTTGCAAACACTGAAGTTGATTGATGTCTTGCCACTAGGAATTTGCTCAGCATTTAAAATGTGATTTCTTCAATTAACAGCATTCCAGTTTTCATGTTGAACTTTGGATGTGATTTGTCTGAAATATAGTGCAGGTTGACAATGACAGTTCGTTTCGCAAACTTCTGAAAACAATTTTTGGAATTTTAATGATTATACTGTGAGATCCATCAAAAACAAATTGCGTTGACACTGATACATGCGTGCATCCAACATTTAGACATGGAGCATGATTAGGCCGTTGTTCTACATGACTAAAATAGAAAATTGCAGGGCTTGTATACTTATTTCTGCAGTATCAATTTCAATTGGTCACGTCAAACGTACGATAATTAAACTAACAATAAGTTCAACTTATAAAAACTATTCATTTTGGTAAACAATGCATCGAGTTGCTTTAGATTCTTATTGCAAACAGAACAGCCACAATTATCGAAAACATTTTATTTGACGTTTCGGCTTATGCGTAAGCAATCAGCAGGAATAAATGAAATTCATGAGCATATGCATTCTGCTTTCACTCTTTGGCATTATTTCATTTTTCTCACAGGAACCTCTTCTTTTATAAAACGCTCTTCTTCTCTGATGAACATTTTTCCTGAAATGTTTCAAAGAATTTAATAGACCTTTAGGGATTGTTTGATGCACCGATATATATAATGTTGTAACAACTTTCAATCGATAATCTAACATACAGTATATAGCGCAAAACAAATGTTTGATGTAAAGCAAAAAGGTGAGTATTGTTTAAGTTATGAGAAATTCGATAAGACAAAAAGCATTAACATGTTTTTGAGCTTCAGATATCACATACAATGACCTACAACAAGGCTGCCCACCCGCGACTCCCGAGGTTGTTTTAAGTGGTCCGCGATGTAATAAGTTCGTAAGGAAATTTTTTAAATTTTTAGTATTTTCTTTTAGGCTCAAGTATATTTGCCATCAAATCACACCAAAATTATACCTGTTGTTTCTGTTATGGGCCTACCACCCAAAAACTTGTGTAACAAACGCTTCGAAAATACGTCATTTTTTAGATTTGGTTTACGTCCATACAAGCTGGCAACACTGCGTGCAACTATAGGGCTCATTATCACCTCGTGTTATCGCATGAAACTGATCAAAATCAAAGATGTTGTTACGTAAAAATAGCTTATTGTGACGTCACAAAAACGTTTGTGGCCCGCAATAAATTTCGTCATGTGAAAGTGGCCCGCAACACTAAAAAGGTTGGGCAGGCCTGACATACAGTATCTTTTCACTGTTTCCGTATTTAGCTTCTTTATCAGCGTAAATTCGTGGCAAACCCACTTTCAAGCAGTCAATGCCTGATAGTGGCTATTTGAGTTGTTGGCCAACCACATAGGAAATATCAAGCAATGATTATAAAGACATAACAATAAAGCCATAAGCTAGCTCAANACATGATTAAATGCCCTGTTAGATTTCACGTCACGCATTTCACATAATTCACCCCAAGTCCTCCATTNACATCTTGCCCGACGTAGGCTGGACCCAGTCCCNTCGCCACGGGGGGAGGTTGGTGGGCTTAGCCCCCGCAAACAAAGCACCAAGCCACCCCAAATTGAAATATGGAACACTATAAATCAGTGGAATTTTTATCAATTTTTTATGTCAAGCACCACTGCACAAATGTAAAGCCCCCTCTTGAAGACTTTCTGGCGACGGTCCTGGCTGGACTTCGTGCAGGTAAAACTTTGTGTCAAATGGCTGCTTTCCTGCAGTAGCAAACACTGGAAAAAAACTATTCATTTATTGTTATATTCCAAACGCACGTGAGCCCCCATGAAATCACCTCGTGCTAAACGAGCGTTGTTCTTAATCATTGATTCCGTTTCTAACTGCTTATATACGGACAGAAAAGCGTGGTGGTAGTTACACCCGTCAAAACGTTTCTGGAACCCAGCCTTTCATCGACAAACGTTTCTACCAAACGCTGCGCTGCACTGCTGCCTGCATGGCTAATTCCATGGGGAGAATTTTGATGATCGTTTCGATCACAGTGAACAGCGGAAAACGTAAGTAATGGAACTAACACAACGCGTAATCTATGTTGCAACGAATAATCTATTCTAAATTATTTAATATAAACTGAAAATTGCACACATTTTGGTTACAAGCGACAGAGCGTACTTCAATTTTAAAAATGTGATTTGGTGTTTAACTTCATATACAGTTCTTGAATAAATGGCATATTAAAAGAAATTTCGTATTATGTGTTGGTGGCTATTTTCCTGGTGGATTTCTAAACTAAAGTCGTAGTTGACAGTTGCACATTTGTTGTTGCTTTCAGGGTCATCGGCCGACTTTAACGTCTGTGACAGAGTATTCAGGGCGATGTCTTCTGAAAGAATCACTGGAGAGGAAACACCGAGTCCAATCGACATCAACTACTGCATAAGTATGATTAACTGTGAACTGTACTTTGGCGCTTTTAGTAGTCGTGATTCCTTTCTGAAGACAGATTATACATCAGGGTGGAAGGTGCCCTGTTCAGAATATGAAGCAAATTGCTGAATGTTTCAGTTTATACTTTCGGTATATCATGGAGGAATTGCTGAACTGCAGAAAGCATTTAGCTTGAGAACAATTTACTGTAAAAATGTTAATGTACTGGAATGAATGCACTAAAAAAAACTTTATGACAAACATTTGGATAATAGCATCTTGTTCTATGTAAATTTAAATACTATAAAAATTTGTAATGCATTAGCAATATTATGGTAGAACTTCACTCATTTCTTGAAAGAAAGTTACGCTTTCCTTTTTCGTAAAAGTTAAGGATGTTTGTCATAAGTTCATGTAATGTTTGGCAATATCTCCCAAGAATTTCAAAAACGTAAAATTGTGCCCCTGTTGCCTTATCTGTTTATTGTTTACGCTACTAATAGTATTTACAACACGACTACCAGTTTGGAGTTTGTTATTCTTAATTGTCGAAATCAATTTTAGGTCACAGCGAATATAACACGCTCTTGTAATTCAGTTCACTACCATACTAACGAGCACAGATAGTTCAGGGTCAATTTTTCTTTAGTCAAAAAGAAAAGCTGTTGAAAAATAGCTTTGTGTCTTTCAATTTGATTTTATGAGTGGCTTTTACAGTTTTTCTGGTCCATAGTACTTTGGCCCTTTGCCGAAGAAGCTTGCACCGAAGCAAAGGCTGTCGAAAACATAAACATTAAAAATCTGCGTCTTCAAAAATTATTCTTGACAACAATCTTCCTTATGTATTTTTTTTTACTCTGAGCGAGTAGGAGAGACACAGATCTCGAAATCGACTAAGAAGGCGATCGCAATGCGCGTAAGGTTAAAATTCTCATACCCGTTGATAAACGCGGTACCGTGCGTCGGAAAAGCGAACAGGGACCTGAAAACTTTCCCAGGACACTTTCCCTGTTTTCTCAGTTTAACAACTTCGTCGACCTTGCAGATGAGATAGAACCTGCAGAGAACTTCAAATGCACTTTCGACGCGAGCACCTGCGACAACACATGCGACGAACTGCTCGGCTACGAGACCAACCCGCTCGGGTGCCAGACAAGCTGTAAGTGCAAGGTCAGCAGCTTCATCGAGGAAGATATCAAGTTCACGAAAGACGACTTGCTCACCATTCGAAAGGTTAGAGTCTGAGTCGTAGCCACAACGGCATCACGGAATAGTTATTCGCAAAACTGTCATAATTCTTCTGCTCGCTCACATTCGTCAGGTATAGCGGCGAGATATAAAAAGAGTTTCGGATGCCTTGAACAGATGGAAAAGTTTTTCTGTTTTGTCGATTTCAAAAATTCAACTTAACGTCAGGCAAACAATCTTGTCTGGAAAGTATCGTTGAATAGGTTTAATACAGCGGTTCTTAATATTTCCAATCGCGGGGATCCTGTTCTTGAAGATACCGGCATGTGGAATCCATGTCTGGTCAATCTCTACTGTACCACATGTGCGTTTCTCTCAGTTGCACACAGCAGAGAGAACTGGCTTCATTCTCTAACATAATAGAGGTATTTAATGTTCCCTGTGACGTTATAAAACTTATTTTTCGACTTAGGAGACAGTTAGTGCATTACTGGACGCACCACAGATTCTTCATTGGGAACTGCTAAGGATCCTAGGGACACCGTTAAGAACCACTGGTTCACTAGAAAAGATCAAACCAAAATTTTGTCTGGTTTAGCGTAGGAGACCTCACCACCACAACGCAATGTGGCTATGGTTCTAATCGAAATTCTCAAGCCCTTCTTTTAATTATAGAAGCTACACAAAAGAGAACAGCAACTTGATGTTCGCAACGTCGCATTTGAACGTTTCCATTCTGAACTCAGTTCCGTTTCTACAGTACGTCGTTGTATTTGCAATTTTTACAAAAACTTCAATAAACCTTAAAAAATTATGAAACTGTTGAAACACTGATTTTTGCGTCACCTTTCCCGGGTGCTTCTTTGTAATAAAATAATTGACTTTTCTCAATTATGATACACAAACAAAAATAAAGGAATTGCTTACGATACAAAGACCACGTGATTTCTTCGGCTGCATTAGAATTGTTGCACCTTTAATGATCATCTCCCACGCTCATATATTGCCTTTTTCCCACAACGTACAAGTCACAAAAGTGCCTTTAAAATATAGTAGACCAGAAACAAATTCAATGTTGTTGCCAGTCTGGTGATGCTTTTGACTTCCAACTCTGTGTCTAAGGCACTACATCTTGGGCAAGTTATTCACCATATAGCAACTTTTACACTAACAGTAAGCTATTTATCAGAAGACAAGTGGATCACCTCTTTCTTTTTATTTATTTTCGGACGAAATGCCAAACTGTATAGATTATTGTGATTTGTAACCTCATACAAATTAATCTTATGCCTTACATTTAAACATTAACGTTGGTCATTCATTCATTTTATTTATGAGTTTTTTGCTTTCTCGGCTCTTACTTTAGCCTTTCAACTTTTCACCCTTAAGTTTTGCTTGCAATTTTCCGGACTGAGGATGCGAAATTGTACCTGAAAACAATTTCGTGTTGAAAATTTGTTGATCGATTCTTTGCTTACCCCCATTGTGGAGAGTAAATACTTGGTCACAGCTGGTATTTTTCTGACACTTCCTCAAGAAATAAACTAAAACACGAGGATGAAGCATCACAAAATTTATTCGTTGAATGGGCTTTATTTCAGACCGAAGTATCATTGCATTTTGAAATTGATAACGCTATTACTTCTTTCATCTTTTGACAATTGTCACTCGGAAATAATTGGCAAGCTTTGTCATAACCTGACAAAGCATGTGAGAAATTTCACTTTAATAAAATGGTGTTAATAAGTAATAAGAAAAGCCACTTTTGCAGAAAACTTTGATAACATCATAATTTAAACCATGCTAATTTACCAAAAATCGTCATGAATCGGTCAGAAACAATGATAGGCTGAAGCTATTTTTCTAACGCAGGCCTATTATAAGCAACCCACTGATGTGGAAGATGCGGCAGCCGTTGGTTTGAACATCTGGGATCAGTGGAAGATTAACGGAAGAGTGAAAATTCCGTTTGAAATGGATGAAAATCTCGTCAAAGGTAACAGCATAGTGCAACCGTACAATTAAACGCCAACTGCTGCCTCATTTTTTCGCAAACATTCCACATGGGTAGATATATATTTTCCCTTGAGCACGCCCACCAAAATAAAACTATAGTTTTGGATATAGAAATTTTCAATTGCTAGTTACTGCGTGATACGGCTGTTTTATAATGCTGGTTTTAGCTAGTTATGGTTAGATAAGAATTAAATAATGATGGTTTTTGTAAAACCACCTCAGCAGATGCATTTTTCGTAAACTGAAAACGAAGACCTGTCTGGTGCTTGCTGTTACATGCATTTTGAATATAATAGACAATTAACGTAACACTACATAGTATTTTGCTGCACATTAATGAATCGTGTGCCTCTCATTGTTTTTTCCATTATTATGGATTGTTTGTTTCTGACGAAAACAGTTTCTTAGTGTTTACCACGCTAGTCACGATTACACAAACGTCCACAAACGTTTGTTGTAATTGCAGTGGAAAAAGCGCGTTTGGCCATTGAGGGCGCCATTCAAGCCTACTCCCAAGAAACGTGCATTGATTTCGTGAAGAGAACGACTGAATCAGATTACATTTATTTTACTCGGAAAGCTGGATGTTGGTGAGCAAAATGCACTAAATAATACCGTTTTTACATTACATTGCTAAAATCACGATCGGTCATTCTTTACTTCCTACATTTTCACAAAACTTTTTCGCAAAAAATTGTTTTGGTTAATTTTTGCTTTAAATTTGGGGATTACACTTTGCATTACGAACTGGTACTTCTGCAGCAGCTTGCAATTAGGGAGTAAGATGCCACGGACTGGTATTGCAATCAAAAACACTGCAAACTTGTATCTATAAAACAGTACAAAATGATCAACCAAAAGCATTACAAGTTTTTGTTTCTGCGGCAGGGCGATGCTCGTGGTCAGTTAAAAATGTTACGGACTGGCATTTTAATAAAAAACATTACGTACTGGTAAATCAAAATACATTACGAAGTGGTGTTTCTGCAGCAGGTTGTAATTTGGGGGCAATCAAAAAACGTTGCGTAGTTTTATTGAGTGCGTACTTTTACAATAGTACAATTAATCGTTCAAAGCCTGGGTTATTATACTGGGGGGTGTGAAAGGTTTGCAACGGGGGGCGCGAGTATAGCAGCAATTTATTGTTGAAAAGTAAGATAATGGCAATTCAATTGTTCTGTTTATTGTGTTTCATTACGCGGTTAGGTGAGGCGCGAGTATCAATGGCTAACGCCAAAGGTGGCGGGACTGCAAATGTTTAGGAACCTCTGGTTTAAAGGATCTATCCCGTATTCAATTGACGTAAAATTCCAAGGAGCCATTTTTTCGTAGAAAGTGCCATTTCCACTCGGTAAAATACAGTAGTAAACTCATATCTGGTTGTAACTGTTTTGAAGCACTTGTTTTATTACGGATGTGGTTTCCAATAAAAATAAAAAATTGCACTTTCAGAAATTAAGTCAGTCGTATGCAGCATGAATTCTCAGCAAAGTGAGTTGTCGCTAGAAGTTTTACACAACAAGCACGATTTTGTGAACATTTCCACTGCTTTCACTACATCTGACACAGCCTGGTGACGCGGTTATTACCCAAATTCGTTTTTCTCTCTCGATGTAGGAAGATATATGTGCTTTAGTGGCGAAGAGACAGCGAAGAACTTCAAGGACCTTTACTCCATGTGTTCTCCAGGTCGTACATAGGGCGACGCGGCGGGAAACAGGACGTCTCTATCGGCTCCGGGTGCGAGTGGAACGGCGTAGTNGAGCACGANCTGATGCACGCCCTGGGCTTCTGGCACGAACAGTCGAGACCGGATCGCGATGATCACGTGACAGTCATGTTCGAGAACGTTCAACCAGGTTTTTACTTTCAAGTTTGCAACGATCGTTGTTTTTGATAGTGCTAGAATGTACATCGAAAAATGTTTAGATAGAAAAAATGTTAAGTGGCAAACGCAATTTTTTGTTGGGCCTACAATCGTAAGAAAAATAATGGGTGTGTCAGTGGGAAAACGTTTTGGCAACTGCTGTTGATTGTACATTATATTTTCGCTGTTTTAGTTTTTCCGCATTAGTTTATTTTTTTAAAACCGGACGCCACTTTTGTTGACTTCATTTTATCTGTGCCTCGCTGCTGTGGAATTGCCTGAATTGCATTTGTTATTACGCAATGATTCTTTTCTTCACAGTTGATAGATGCACACATAACGAAATTCTTATCTATATANAGGGGGTACTGTGGCGGGAACGCGTGGGAACGACGTTCCCACACCTTTTTTNCGTTTTGCTTTAAAATGGCATTGAAGCTGTTTTAACACAGCTATTTTTTGAATGCGTTTCCACACCTTTTTTGTTAGCACTACATCCCTGTCTATATATATCTTTGGACAAAACTTAGAGTTTGCAAAATCCTAACCTTATTTTTATAATCTCGGCAGGGAAAGCGCACAACTTTAAAATGCGGGCGTCAATTTTTTCCATGGGTTCGCCATACGACCTCCGATCACTAATGCAGTACGACGGCTACGCATTTTCTAAGAACATGAAGCCGACACTAGTTGTCAGAGATACCGACCAGCCTGTCCTATCCCAACGTGAGGGGTTCAGCACAGAAGACCGGAAGCAGATCAATACCCTGTACAAATGCAAGAATTACACGCACATCAACAGTACTAAAGGTGTGTTTTCATTACCTGAGGTGAATTAGCTGTGTATACATATTTGGGAGCTGTTCAGACGTCAATCGAAAAAAGCTTCAGATTAAACTAAAAAAATATTATATATCTAGTGCACCTTCAACCATCTATTTTTTATTTTTTTATTGTGACTCTAACAAAAAAGAACACCAAGTGTCGTGTTTCACTATTACAGTACGGCTTGTTCAGCTGAGATGGTTAACGCAAAACTTGTCGCAAGCATTTCTTTAGTCAGTGCACCGTCTTGCTCGTGAGCGACTTGCCGTTCACTCGACTTTTTGCGTTGACAGAATCGTGGACATTTTGGGGATCGTGGACTGAGTGCCCGGTCACGTGCGGCGAGAGCAGGCAACAGCGCAGTCGCGTTTGTCTTAACCAGGACCGGGTGCCAGTCATAGGCTGTCAGGGTTTGCACAAGGAAGTGAGAGTTTGCTTGAAAAAGCCTTGCCCCGTTATTGCTACCACGGCTAAACCCTCCGTTTGTTCTACGTGGGGTGCTTGGAAAGAATGGAGAACATGTTCAAAGCCTTGTGGTACTGGATACCAATACAGGTAAGAGTTTGTGCGGTGCATCGTTTATCATTTTCTGAAGATCTACACAACAGCTTCTATAGCTATCGCCATCTCAAAACACTTGAAAGAAATCACATGAAAACGCCAACTGTTCAACTGTAGTTCCGGAAATTTGGGCATTAAAGCATTCATGATCGCATGTACAGATATAGTAGTAACAAAAGTATAATCTTCCCAACCTTGGAAGAAATTGCACTCTGTAATGATGTCTGTCCTAAATGGCTGTCTTAATGTCAAAATCGCGCACATCTTTTAAATCTGATTCTAGAAAATCGTTTTTTTAATCAAGTGGATAAATTATTGGCTGTCTTTCAAAGTAAATTGTCAATTTTGATTGATTGCAGTAACGTATACTTAGAAGAAAAAATGCAACCATTTTGCGAAGCAAAACATTTGTTTCACTATTTGCAAAACAAAGGAAGTTGTGAAACATTTCAGTTTGTGTTTTATTTGGTAGTTTATGTGTGGCAGGTATAACCGGCATACATTTTTATTGTAAAATTATCCCAGTAATCGTAAGTCTTTAATGAGTTCCTATACCTTTACCAGCAAGGTAACAATGGGATGCGTAAATCAACTTTGAATA
>JGI24158J21664_10007823_pt1 | contig 14200 bp, 10 predicted proteins | sample Ectturendosymbi3_FD_21664 | JGI IMG/M metagenome (IMG submission 21664) | reverse complement strand
GCAATCGTAGAACCAAAGTCGGCACCACGAAAGAGACTTTTGAGTGGCACTACACATAAGAGGGACATCCTTTCACCCTTTCAAGACAAACGACAAAATGGGTCACACCTGCGTGGGGCCCAAAAAACTAAGATGGCCTAGAGCCCCGCATTCCCTAAGTCCGTCCCTGAGTATACGTAATTGCAGGCCAGGCTAAAGCGCTCAATGGCCGTGTAATACCGCCACAGCAAACCTAACCGTAAAGAATAACTTACGTCAGACAGGCTAAAAATGAATTATGCTCGATTTCCGGCTAAAAACGGACACTGATATAAATATCGGTAATGACTGCAACGGCAGTCCTACCCGGCAAGAAAACATCTTTATTCTTGATAAACTGGCCATAACTCAGCTTTAGAGTGTGTCTGGACCAGTTTGTCTGTGACGTGAGAGTAAGTGACAAATGGGACATGACGCAGTAAATTTCGTGCAAGTGTCAATTCCAAAGTTTGCTGGAAATAATTGTTCTAGTTATTCCACAAACAACGCCCGTCAAGGCATGCGTCAGAACGCATGCTAAATCACGTTTTTAGATTTTCTGCCGATGAACCCCACCAAACGTCCTTCAGTGTCTCGAAGCTTATTTCAGTAGAACTCGCTGCCTGGCAGTGAGTTGGTAGAACTTCGATGTTGGGTTAACAAATCTCGTATTCACTGCGTAAATATTTACGGGCGATTTGCAAAAGATGAAACAGACATTTGAGGAGACAGAGTATGAACTTTGCCCTTTAACGAAATCTCTGCGCTTCTGTAAATTTTCAATAAAAGCAACCAGAAGCAGCGAAGAAAGTTTATTAAAACACAGTGGCACCACAATCGCAAGAGTGCACGGCAAAAAGTAAATGGCAGCGAATCACGAAGTATCGGTCGGGAATCGATGCAGCAACCTACCCACTGTCAAGTTCCAGAAATTGATGCTTACCGGTAATCACGGAAGGGCCGTTTAACACCAGTTACCAGCAAATGCTAAAATGTGAAAATGCTTCTGCTGATCTCACCATTTTTACCGAAGATCATGACACCAAATGAGCCCCAAAACATTCAAACACCGACGACGGATTAAAGAGGGAGGTTGCGAAGGTGCGGGGGGCAACGTAATACACCAGGTTTTGCATCAAAATGCGCTGCTCACCAAAAACACGAACGAAAAAAAATGAAAATATGCGATATAATTAAAGTTATTGCAAGCGGCTCAAGATCAAAATCCCTCCCTCACATATGAGAAAGTTGCAATTGAAGAGAAGCTGTGATTACGTTGACAGGACGAGAAACAGTTCAAACGTGAAATAGCTCGCGGAGTGGAATACCAACAACGATTACGCACGAAAATCGAATCAAGCTGTAGAGAAAGTCCGGGCACAGCAGTGGGTCAAAACTTGGGTTAATGTGAAAAGAAAACGAAAGCTGGGTAATTTTTCGCTCTTTTTTCAATGCATCGTAACCTTCCTGTGAAATCAAGCACGGGACACGTTTGATTCCCATGTCGGTGACAAGCACCTTAGAGAGATGGCACAGTGTACATGATGGGGGTGCAGCTGATGACGTGTCACTACGTCACAAGAATTTTCGTCACATAACACGAAAACTTAACGGTAAAAATAATTGATTCTTGTGCATCAATCTGTTGCAAAAACGTCAGAGGGTGTGAACACACTCGCGCGTGTGTCAACACACTCTCATGACGTCACAGTTCCTGAAAGGAAGACGAATCTCATAATGTGGAAGGATTGCGCCAACGCACCAGCTACGCATAATAACATAGAGTGGAAAAAGTTTAAGAAGTGCTTATAACAGAAATGGCAATATCACAAACCCGCGTGATTATCTCGCACACATGATTCGAACGATCTAACCAAAGCATGACCACCTCCAATGCTGCCCTAATTGCATCACGACGTGAAACACGCCCTCATCCCGGTGATCACGACTCACGACAGGTCACCAAGCGCACGGTCCAGCGACCGTTCATATGAATCGTCGTGACTCGCGTCGCTTTCGTAATTCGTCGCCGCTTCCTGCAGCTTCATTAACATGTTTAACAGGGGATCCCCCGGTCCTGGTTGGGCCGGAGTCGTCACGGTGCTGGTGGACACGGGGTCAGAGGTCACGTCCTCGCATCGGATAGGCAAGAGGTTGTCGCATGCGCTGTCCCATGGCCACCTGGCAGACACAATGAGGATGGTTATCGAGAAATTCGAAAACAACATTTTGCATGCTTCAACGCTCCAGTGCTTTCTACAAGCACACCTAAAGCGATACGCATGAATGAGTTTCGTGGCTGGCAACACCGTGATTGGTGGTGTCAGCAAGACAAGCAATAAACGCGTTGTTTTTCAAAGATTGATCGCGAGCTATAGCGCTGTTAATGGAAGCTCCGAAAGTCAGCGGCTTTGAATGAAGCTGTTCACGCAACTCGTGTGTCGTTGTCTTCGCATGAAACCAGAGTTTTGTTAAAAGCGTTCAGTGATAAGCAAGACCAGGTTTATTTGTGACCCACTGCTCGAAAACTATTACAACGAAAAACTAGAACGATAAGTATGACAGGAAAATAATTACACCGGTCTAATATTTTAGGGCACTAACATCATTTGTCAAATTGTTGGAAAACAGAACAACAGGGCGTGAAAACCTAATCAATGGCAGCACGCTGGCGCTAAAGAAAAACAAGTTGATTTAAAATCAGGAAAACATTTAACAAAATCTTCTAAAAGTATTAGAATTAGACAGTTTCATATAATTCTCGAATCTGAGCTCAAGCTACATTTGAAATGGTTGTTAAGGTAAAAGTATGAATTTTTCTGTTAATCACAAAAATCCGTCAGGCCAGTAGATCAGCGACTTTAGAAAACACCTAAACGCCCGTCAAAGCTAAAATACTCAAGCTTACGTTTCTTTAACCCAAGATAGGGGATCCACCCATCCGTCCAAACCCACTTTGCGTTGACCTTGCTTCACAGCGGAAATGATGTATGGTACGACGCTGAAGTTCCACAAATCTCTGAACCACTCACGAGAGGACTTCAGGGGACAGTTGGCAAACACACGAGGACCTTAAAGATTGAAGCTGATCAAAATGTTGGAAGTGCTGCTACTTTATGTGGCAAATGTTGCAAGTCCAAACGAATACAAATACCACAAAAATAACCCAAAAAGCATAAGAAATGATATGGTAGAAAAGAGCAGCAAACAAACTTACCTAAAGTGACGTCAGCTGAGTTGTAACTCTCAATGTATCCGTTAATATGACGCCAGCACGATGGCAACCAATCAATGACACGATGCATTGTTTCGTCACTTTCGCCTTTGTGGTAAAATTCCCACTCAAGCAAAGAACGCCTGTTCGACAAAATAATTTCAGGCAAAGTTTTTGAGTGCTTTTTCACCACTAACTTTGAAAAACTCTTTCTTCAGTTTAACGTAAAATAAAAGAGAAAGCAAAACCAAGCACACAAGCTTTGATGTCCACTAAGCGCCGNTTTCATTCGTTAAGAAGTTATGCATCATCTCCAACTACTCACCTGAGGGNCCTTGCTAGGAAGTCGCAGGTGGGGGGTGCGTGGTTGGGACAGAGGATCCAGCGGAACTCTTGATGAAGTTCAAGACCCGGACACAGATTGCGCTGAACAACACCTAAGCGACAAAAATGCAAATATTGTACGAAGTGGGTTGCTAGCGAGGCAGAGCTGTAGGTCTTGCTTCAACGCTGCAAGAACTTTCCTTTTGTTTCCGCATATCGACAAAATTGTCTGGTTTCAAAAAACTAACGTCAAAATTTCTTTTCAGCTGTCCTCGTCCTGTAAGATGCAAAGAATTCATCACACTCTACTGTAATGTTCTCTGAAAGCGTTAGGTAAAAACCGCAGTTACAAACATACAAACAGTCCAATAAATAAACATCGACACTAAAATAAAAATGAAGCGCAAAATTACAGCCACGTTTTTTCAATTCAATCCTGCTTGTTTTTCTTTGAAAACAAAATATTTGGTTGAAACGTTTCTTGCTACGACATTTAAAGAAATCACCAATTTAGATGACGAATGATCAACCATTAAATTGTTCGCACGTCCAAATCTTGCCATGAGGATTGTTCATGAAATACAACTAAAAACTAAAACTTTATGAACTCACACGTCTTGACAGATAACTTCACCTACCAATGAGGAAAGGCAGTTGGGAATGTGCTGCTGCAGTGAGCAAAGGTCGGAAAGCATCCGTCAACGAAGTCGACCTGTGCAGGTCATCGAGGATGAGGACGACAGGTATATCCCGACCACAGCTCTCCGCCTTGCTGCAGTCCTCGGAAAGCTGGTTCAGGTATTCCCGGACTTCCTGTATGATGGAAAAATGGTGCTGTAACACATAGTAAGGTTCTGTAAAGCCTGTCAAAAGTCTTTTTTGCGTGTCTGTAGTTATTTCGAAAAACATTCTACATGCAGCCTGCTATTAATGAAGAATCACAGAGCTGGAAAAATCGAGAAATAATGTTACGAAGCAGCTTCCTCAACCTCCAAATATAAGAATCTTACTTTTCTGAGAATACCACGCTTATATATAAAGAACAAAATCGTTAACACACGAACCACAAGAGAAATTGTCGTTCTTGCTACAGAAACTACCAAGTGATCTGCAAGCAAGTACAGGAGGCTTACGTTTTCCGAACGAAGTTTCAAATCGAGACGAACTATCGAATTCGTCGACGACCGCTTCGGCACCTTTTTTACGACGTATTCAGCCAACCTGAGCGCAACGTACAATAAAGTTTTACCACAGTAAGCAATCACACTGCTCCATTAATTACTAAGAACGAGGGTTGGCACGCGCTAATCCGCGCATTACAGTCGTGTTAAAACCGGTAAAGTCCCTAAGTCAATAAACCATGACAATTACGTAACAAGTGAGGTCATAAAATTTATCATACAAACTCCTTCACGAGCCTTTGGCCAGGATGGTTTTGTTTACAAATCCGTTTAACATTCAATAACTCGTTGAAAAGCGTGCATCATCCATTATCGCTATAGCAACGAACATATAAGCGCACCATTTGTACTGCTACACAACCGCACTCACCCTTTTGCCAGGGTAGACTTTCCTGTCCCGGCCGGGCCGCTCAACATAACTCGACCGTGGTCGAGTACCAGTCGAGTATAGCGCTCCAGAGTTGTCTTGTCGATTAAAGTTTCCAGCGATAAGCATGTCAGCGGGTCGGACTCTGCAGCGAGTAAAAAAAGAGTTAACGGGATTCGCGCGAAAACCTTCAGTGGAATGGAGATTTGCACAGAAAGGTACCGAAATAAACACCACAAACAGGAGTTCTATAAGTTTTCGGAACGACGCAATTAGATTTGACAATCGGTCCAAAGAGTAAATGCAAACAGTAACTTGCCGATCAAATCGATGACGATCGTGTCCACACTTCCCACCATGTACCCGCATGGCAGCAGTTCCGGTGTTTCCATGCCAACTGTTCGCTTCGCTTCACCGACCGAGTATGATGTCACAACGCTCGAGTCCAACCCGAGCTCATCAGTAGGGTCAAGAATATGGCAATACTCCTTTTAAACGCAAGCAGATTGCATTTAGTCCACAGAGCAAGTTCCATAGGATACGGGTTTTGCAGCAAAACGTTTTAATACCGCAGATAGATACGTCACTTTTGTTATGACTTACAATTGTCTATATTATGTTCGACGTTGGGCAGCTATCCTCAGAAAATGACCGACAGGAAACCAGAAAAAATTCCTAATGGCATGCCAGGTTTCAAAAAAATGTTTTCTTTAATAATAGCTTCGCGATTCCCTACAAATTTATTCCAGATTCATATGTTTTTAGTGCTCTGTGTAAACCTGTATTTATTTTATGAGCTTCAGTATCATCCTGCTCTTTACTTTCTGTTATCCGTGGTAATTTTTGACTTCCCATCTTTCACTTCAATTATGTCTCTACTAGGTCAGTAGCAACAGAATCAACACACACTGATGTATTAAAAATTTAAGAATAGCTGACTTCACTGCTATCACGGCATATTCAGTCCATGTGAAATGAGTAAAAACGGTGCGAGCAAGCATGTCATTCAGCAAAGCGAAGCTTGCAGGAATGAAAAGAAAATTTGTTGCAAACGTTTCATAAACGAGCGATAATTGCATAGTTTTCATCTTAGTCTCGAAACTGTATATTGTTTTTCATTCGAAATTTACCACTAGCACAAAACAACGAGCAGCAAAGGCATCATCAAGCGACCAACGACTTCTACAAACATGTTCCAAATCAAAAGAAACGATTTCGTGTTTTATTCAACAGTTTCGTCACAATGTGATCCCACCTTAAACGTTTTGCGAATTTTGCGATCAAGTTGCTGCCAAGTCACGCTCCTTGTGACGTAGCAGGATCCGATAGGCACACTGGTGACGTTGCCTCTCTCGTCCTGAACCACGTGACTTGGAAACTGAAGCGTGACGAAGACTCGAGTCGAATCCCGGCATACTATGGATTCGCACGACGAAGAACCTGATTTAAAAAGACGATTTTCCCACTTAGTAAAAAAATTTTAGACGTTTTTTTTTTTAAGAAACAGGAGGAAAAACCAGTTCCTTTCAATTTTGCAGTTCTCCAAACAATATCCTAAAGTGGCAGTTTGTACCGCACTGTTTTTTATTAAAAATAAAATACGATAGTCCAGATCAGATCATTTTAAAAATTCTCTGGAAGCCAGATTCACAATTTTAGTTTTCAAATTTACTTTCTATCAAACCATGCTTGTGGGGTACTTGATTCATGTTGCTAAAAATTACCCTTTTCGTCGCTCAATGAAATACTGGAAATTCCCAGGCGATTCAACCTTTCGTTCTCCAGCCTCAAGTTTTCCATCTCATTCTGAAAAAAATAGAAATGCAGTCACCGGAAGCCGAAAAACTGAATGTGAAAAGATGAGCAAACAAGTGACGTCATGGAGAATTTTTCTTCTATCCTTTGACGTTCTAACCGCAAAATTTCTTTTCATTGCTGTACCAAAAACAACATTTTCTACAACGCGTTGATAGCAGCTCAAGCCATTTTGCAGCTAATACTCCATCCAGAGTTCAGTATCCAGTATCAACCATTACTCACCCTCATCTTCTGCATCGCGTCCTGCATTTGATGCAGTTGATGCTGGGATGATAGCGCCTCCAAGCGGATGTCGGTCAGCTTCCTTTCCTTCATAACCAGCTCCTCGCGCAGCTTGGTCACCACGTCAGACTCACTGCTGTCTCTGGCGAAGAAACGAGAAAAGCATTCCGTGAGATCTTACTCCATGTGCTGTAATAACACACTTGTTGTTTTTTGGGAAAAAAACTCTTTGAATGGAGGTAACACTCGCCGCATGTAGACAGGAGAATAGCTGTGACCGCGTCTACTGATATGATTAACAAAAGGAATAGAATAAAATCAATCCCAGCGATGCTGTTATACATGAGCATTTCCTTACTCCAGGGATTCGGACGTTTCCGTCTCTTCCGAATCCGTCGTCAGATTGGCGCGAGATTTTCTCTTCCCGAATGCTGTCTTCAGCGACTCGCGCAACTGTGATGCACAAAAAGTGGAAAATCATGACAAGTGGAAACTTTAAGGTGTTATGCGATGCGTTCAACGCACGACTTGACATTCGCTACGTGCACAACAAACATGAACGCTAAAACACAACAAAGAATTGTACCTTTCCTCCAGTTCCCTTCGTAAGGCATCCAGAAAAGCAGTCAAAAAAAGAAAAAGTCATTCAAAACATTAACGACATTTAAACGATGTTAACCCCCAACACACATTTTCGTGTTCACACTGTGAAGTGCATGACGATGTCTACTAAAAGTACTGCACGAACTTATTCGATAATGCGCGGAAAATTTTTTGTAAACGATTGCAATCACTTGAGCGCATTGGCATATGAAGAACAGTCGGTTAGTTTCGCATTTAACGCATAACTAGCGTGGTTTCCGCAAACGTACCTATTAAAGAATTACATTTACGGCAATCGACAGGATCTACTTTGATCAAAGCAGGGGAATAACAACCTTTTTTATTCCCAACTCACCCAGCTCTTTTTCTTTTTCCTTTTGATCCCGTCCTCAGTGCTCCCCATGCTGGAAACACTGGCTTTCGAACTTATGCTCGACATTGATCCGCACGACGGTTTCTTTTTCAGACCTGACGACGACGACACCCCCGACCATTCTAAACAGGCGAACAACATCAGACCAGAGATCTATGAATTAGTCATAGCTACTGAAGCTTGCTCACGATTGACTAACAAATGTCTGAGGCCGGTACTTCGCTTAGAAATGGATGTTATGCAGGGATGGATGTTTCATTCAAATTGCTCTGCTGACACAGAATTTATCGGGAAGAAAACAAACTTTTACACTGCTTTTTATGGCAGCGCTATGACTTGTCATAGCGAATGCCTCTGCAACTCCTCGCTTGCGTCTGAACTTGATCACGTGACACTTGACGCAAGCGCTAGATGTTTGAAACGTGAAATCACGTGATGCTCACCGTCGGAAGATCGGTTCTTCTTCAGCGTCTCGATGGTCGCCCTCAGTTCCTGGAGCTCCGTGTCCTTCTGGTCAGCAGAGACCGACAGCGCCCTCAAGCGAGTATTCATGTTCGACAAAGTCTCCTCGAAAGCCGAGACGACGCGAGCCTGAAGACAATGACAGCAGTGGTGACGCAATCGACAACCAATCAGGGTCGTGNACGGCATCAGCGCGTCACAATTAAGCCTCCGTAACGTGAATAACACGTTGAGACAATCAAGCGCCGGATACCGATCGTGTTTCTGATGAAGTCATAAACTTACGTTGGAGTTTAGTTGGTTTTGAAGGCTTGCTTCGTCACCAAGTGGGGATTTCCTTAATTTCTGCAAAACAAAAACAAAACTTACATTCGCAAAATCGAGAGATGCGATCTTAGGGATTTCGCATCGCGGACGAACACGGAAAAAGGCAGTTGCCAAGCGCCGTTTACAAAAGATACCACGGCTAGTCAACAAACAAAAGTAAGTGTTTAACGACAGTCAACAAACTGTATCGTTATGTACCAACTGATGGTAACAGCGAAAAAGTAGCAGCTTAAAAAGCTACAATAAATGACAATTTGCGATTGTTGGGAAAGACACCATGTCTAACAAACGTGCAGGTATACTTTCAACAACGTCTACGACTACGAACAATCAGCAAGTTTGCTCACCGAAGTGTCGCTTCCCACTTCTTCAGGCTGCACAACAATAACAACAACACACCAAATGTTAGCATGCGTCACAAACGCATTCTGGCAAGCACCAACACGTGACAAACGTGCTTTCAACGAAAATATAACATATTTCCGAAAACGAGTTTCCAACTTACGAGTAAATAACGCTTAATTTAATAGCTTAATGTGTTTTCGGCTTAAATCGGCGCATTGAACAAAACAAAGTCAGTTTTCAAGAGTGTTCATTGTTCCGCAGCCACAACCAACAAAACAGACAAGCGGACAAACATGCGAGTATACTCCGCAACGACTGACATGTTGAATGTTATAAGCTCGACTTACCAGTGAATATAGCGACGGAGTCGATGCCATCAACGATTGAGAGCGTTTGTCTGTAAAATCGATCAGGTCATAATTGCGATCTAACTAGTCTTATGAAGAGGTTACGAGGGATAGCTTTCGTAACCTACGAATGGACATAACTACAAGCGCTAAATCAACCTAAAGGCATTTAAACTTTAAGCCAAGACGCTTCGCTAGAAGTTTAACGCATTTTTATGGGTTCTATCTACAATTTTACTGATCCTTAAATTTCAAACGTTCAACACCTCCACAGCTTGGTGCGACCAGTAAAACTCCGCTATGCGCTCTGTACCGATTAGTGATATGAAAGGTTCAATAATCGCATTGTCGTATGCGCAAAATATACAGCGGCCCTACGTATACGAAAAATACAGCGACCCAACCCGCAACCTACAGTGGTTCGATTCGAGTCGCACAGTACTCACTTTTGTTTTGTGCGAAGAGGTCATGCATGGTTGAATTCACATCCGGGGTTTTAGCGCCACGGGCCTGGGTGAAAAAAAGCAAGTTCGAATGCGTCATTTTTAACGGACGACGACAATTCTTGTTGGTTTTAACAATAAATTGACATCGACCCGCCAGTTGTTTCGTGAAACAAGCATAAATGCTGCACACCGAGTCACAAAACCGTAATGAAACATACGCCTGGTTGTACAAACTTTGAACAAACCGACAACAGGTTGCTCTCGAACCATGAAAATCGTTGAAACAATATTAGCAGCGACTTCAAAAATAAAAAGTTTCGCATATGTTAACTCACCACATTCGGACTAGAAAACGCTGTATCTGATTGGTGCAACGTTGGGAGTGGCCAATCGCTGACTCCTCCCCTGCAGAAACAAGGAAGTTGCGTTGAAAATTACTGCGTGGTCGTTTCTTCCCGTCAGTTTATATTATGATTTGGTTGACGGCCATCAATGAAAGCCAAAACCTCAACTACGCTTCAGAGAATTTGACGTTAACAACGCTCTTGCCAACGAGATGAACACTGAGCCAGCACTAAACCTTGTAGCATCGTGATTGAGTGAGCTCGTTAGCTCAGTGTCCAGGTCACTTTACATGAATGATTTATGTTGATTCACCAAAGGTCTGCGTGCTCAAGTGAGCTTTCCGCGAAGTTAATACAGCAAGTAAACTAACTGGAGAAAGCGCGTTTGAGCGGGTTCTTATGGTTGCTTGACCGCATGCTTTTGTTTGGATGATGCAAAAGTGAATTCAAATCACGTTTGCTGTAGTGAAAACGCTTGTTTTCACATATAATGTACGTTTATCTAAAAACGATCACAAACTATTTCAGTCCAGTCCATGGGCCGATTTCACAGTATATTGCCTCCATCCCATGGACCGATCATATTCTGTACTAAGGTGAAAACTGCTGTGCTCCAGCGCGTTATGTAGAAAACTAAGAATTTGCGTAAGCGCTGTCGCAAAAAATTTGCAAGATACCGCAACAGAACGCACAACTGGGTTGTTCTAAAGCTCTCAAAGCGGTGTGCTCTCAGTCTTGTTCACTTAAGCTGAGTTATCTTGACGTCATAACTCACTTCGAGCGCGCTTGCTAGCACGACCATGTAGGAAGGCCCAGTGATAAATCGCAACCTTTTCCTTTTCCATTACTACGTCATTCTTGCGTATACAACCACACAAAGACTCGCCTGTACGTGACGTCATCAAAAAGATCGCTTGAATCTGCGCTTGGGTCGTTCAAGAATAAAGATGGCGTCGATAGGATGTCCATGCTCTGAACAGATGACAGAAAGAACGTATTAGCTAATTTTATCTGTGAAAATCTGTTGCAACTGATATCTACCCTGTAAATCCGGAAACGATTTGTTTGCGATAAAAGTCTTTATTAATTTATCAAAACACATGGAGTAGATCAGGGGTGGACAAGCATTTTCTACGGAGGGTCACATTGAAAAGTTTAATGCTTTAAAGAAAAGTTTAAAATTTAATGCTTAAAGTTTAATTGAAAAGTTTAATGGGGCCGCAAGTATTACATCACGTTTCACCCGGGGCGCATATATCACACTATAGTTACTTCCGGTTGAGTAAAATTGCGTTTCGAATGAAACGCGTGGAATAAAATCTCGATAATTCTGATCTAATGTACTATGTACGTGTGGCTGCCCAGCAGGCCGCACAACATGCCCTCGGGGGCCTTACTTTGCCCAACCCTGGAGTAGACTATTATGGCAGAAAAAAACGAGAAAATGATCACGTTTGAAAAATCTACGAAGTACTAATAACACGCCACATGTTTGACAGTTTATTCTCTTAAGTCGCTTCACCTAAATAATCATTAAACTCCAGAAAACTTTTACTTCAAACGTCGATACTGTTACACTTAGCATTATTCTTATAAAATAATCTTTTGAAATCCCGGAACGAATGCAGGTTTGAGGGGGTTCTCAATCCTAGTCAGCGTTTTCATACCTAATCCCAACAGTAAACAAAAAAGCTTGCAAAGAGCACCCGTTTAAACCGATCACAACTACGAAACGGTGGTGGTTTAGATTTTTACTACACAAACTTTCATTGCGTTCAACAGATTCAATCACCAGGTAAGGGTTGCCATGGTCACCAGTTGAAACAAGCTCGGCACTGGATCTCTTGGTTGAAGAAGAGATCCGATGTCTACGAGGGAGACTGTAGTAGGACAGTGGGGAGCTGAAGCTATGGTCTGCGAAGACATATACAAGGGGTTTGTGCAAATACAAAAAGTAAACAAAAGGGTGCAGACTAAACAACCGAAATATCAGGTATTGAGAATGACATGACGTATAAAACAAAAATTAGGGAAATACGGAATCGCTTCACTTACTTTTAGATCTGGCGAAGTTGCTTGGATCGTTCCTGTTTGTTTGATTTGTCGTGGAAAGTGACGTAACTTCATTGTCTGCGATACAAGTTTTGCCAGGTAAGCAGAAAACGTAAAATACAGTACGTCACTCGCGCCACACTGCGATTTGCTCCATTCATGACGAAGTAAAAGATGCTTCCGAAATCACAACAATCAGTACATAGGACACAAGTCGAGGTTGAATCAACGTGCACCACCAAAGCCAGCTTTTAACATTATCACAACGTACTGGGCACATCAGCAAGTTTTAAAATCCCGCCACAGTCTTTCATACTTCAACTGCACAGCCAAAAAATCAGGAAACAATCGAAGCATAAATACAAATAAGTATAAGCACGGCCGCAGATCGTATGGTTCACACCTGTGGTTCTTAACCGGAGGGCACGCCTCCCCAGGAGGGCGTCAATGATTTTAAGGGGGGGAGCGTGAGCCTTTGCGCTCTACAACATGGAAAGTTTGATCAATAAATACATTTGCATTCACAACAACTTATTTATGCTCATTGGGGCCTTAAAACAACGAACAATTACTCAAGGGGGCGCGGTAGAGAAAAGGTTAAGAACCACTAGTTTACACCGAAATTGCTTTATGCTGTGAGAAGCGCATCATAAACCAACACAAGCCGGAGCAGAAGCAACTCACCTTTGGCAGTGGAAATAGGCGACGCAGAAAGAGATGGTGGTGAGGCAGCGGTTGACGACGACACTTCTGGCGCAGGCGTTTCCTGTGAACAAACGGTTTGTGATCAGAAACTGGATTTTTGAAAAACCTTTGCACTTTGGTACAAATCTAGGAGGGCACGCTTTGGGGCGATGCATTGCTTTTGCGTTTGTGTTGCGACGTCGTTTCAGCGAGACACGACACAACTGGTAGATTAAACGAGCGTGCACCGAAAAGGATTGAACGTCCTGGAGGTCACCATGATTCTCAACAAGTATTAACGTCCTGTTCAAGCTAACTACTTCTTTACAATGACCATATTTGTATCGACAGAACAAGCATAACGAAATAAATATTTTTTTTACAAAATATCTATTACACTAGCAGCGAGCAGCATATGTGTTGCATGCAAAAACAGGTTCAAATTAGGTTGACGGGTGCACTTCTACAAGGAGCAGTGTGAAAGTTTACGAATCTCGCCACGAAATTCTCGGCGGCCTGCGTTCCGCCAACGCTTTGAATGAGAAAAAGTAAAACCAACCTCTTTGCTTTTTCCACCAGAAGAAAAAAGTTTTTGAAAAGATGGCGATCGCTTAAAAGTGGATGCGCCTGACGCGGTGGACAGGGGAGACATAGCGGGGGTCTGTGCAAAACACCATCATTGTCAACGATATACCAGGACGTGCGCTTACCGAAGAATAACTTGTGCAAGGCACGTTAGCGAAAGAACAGCAAATTAATTTTAAACGGCGGAGAACCAACCTTGTCTTCAGTCATTCGGCTTTTTCTCGGACGGGGGAGGCTCCTGTAGGCCAGAGTTCCTCGCTGACCTGCGCAATGCGAAGTTCACTTGGAAGCTACAACTCAGCATTTACTTTCGACACCAGCATACCCAGAGCTCTTGGTTGAAGTAGAACTTCTAAAATACGCGCGATTGCACTTTGTCCCCCCCATATGTTAAACAGTCAGTCAGAGAGCAGCTGCTAAGACGCTACATTTTTAAACATCCATGCCCCAAGGGCGTAACGAGGCTAGATGGCGCGCCCGGAACGAGA
>JGI24158J21664_10007821_pt1 | contig 14204 bp, 9 predicted proteins | sample Ectturendosymbi3_FD_21664 | JGI IMG/M metagenome (IMG submission 21664) | reverse complement strand
AGATATGTGCAAGTTTGAATCATCGCAAAAAGACGAAAGCAGATGGCAGTCGACTGATTCCTCGAAAGCATACAGAAACACTAATGCTTTTAAGTGTTGCGTTCATTAAGTTATTTGTTCAAGCGAAAGTACAGTTTTATGTATCATAAATAAGAACAATAAAGCACGATGCAAAACATTTTTCTTAGTTTTCATGATAATAATATAAATATGTATCAACAGCCCCTCAGAATGAAGGCGACGATGAAACAATGGAAAATAATGGAACCATTCATCAAACAGTTTTTTCTCAATTAGATGTCCTAGCCCCGGTGTCTGAAATAGTAACAAGGAAGGCGTTTGTGAAAGATAACTGCTTGCGTAATTCAAAAACTTCTTTCTGCACATTCGACTCAGTATTACCGAAGATAATCGACTCAGTATCAAAGTAAATGGAAGTCAGAGCCGGGTTTCGAAGCTAATTCGTGTAATAGAACCCACACTGGTTGGAGTTCGCCTTTGTGGTGGACGATAAACTGCATTCTTATCTTTGTCCTTGTATATTGCTTCTCATTACAGCTTGTTGGACGCTTACGCAACAAGTGTTTGCAGTCACACCCTGTTAAATATGTGTATATGAGTTGCTTACATTCATCCAGGGGTGGTTACTGGGTGACACGAAGAGGCCCCCTCTTCATCAGAGATGCTGTGGGACTCTTCCTTGAGAGTTTCGCACAGAGTTTTGCATTGTTTTGTTAAAAAGTTCATGAATCACACTAGAACCACATATAACAAGCTCTGAAGCAAGTCGTATGTTTTTCAAAATAAACCAAAAATTACGTGTAAATGCACCACAGGGGTCTCTCAACAACTTTGAAATGTAGAAAAAGAACAATTTAAAATTTAATGAATTCAAACAAATTACAATGTGAAATGGGCTTGAATTCAATTCATAATTTGAAATGTTGAACAAATTTATTTCTTTTATCCACCTAATACCACCATCTACCGTTCGCAGTGGCGAATGTCGGGGCAACTTTGCGAACGTTTGTCTCGGGCCCCTAAATTCTAATACCCACCCTTGCGTTCAGCGCAGTAGAGGGATAGTTAGCGAATTGCCCTAAACTAACCAGCCAGGAAAACCATTGACGAAATCCATTTTCAGGATCTTTGTCGTATTTAGGTATTGAGCGGTTGCAGAAAGTTCGCACCGGCTTAGTCAAAAATGGACTCCAGTTTTCGACAGATATTGGGTCACTAGTCTTTTAGTGCGTTTTTGTAAAGGAAAACCACTCTGCATTTTTGGTAATATTTTGTGCAGGGCCATTGTTGTTTCTCCAGACAATCTTTTTCCCTACATCTGCAAACCTCTACGACGATCAGCAAAAGCAATAGACAATGTAAAACCACGCAGTCCTATCTGCTGCGACAGGCAATCTCAGCTATCCATTTTTTTGTAGTATTTATGGTTTCGAATTGAAATATTTGTAGCATATCATTTTTGGAATTTGTGATATTTGGACCACAATATAAGTAGTGATCATCAAATTTGAAAGAAATAAACAGTGTATCNTCTCTGAAAAATANATAGACGCTTCTTGAGAAAACGTCTCTTGTAATTGAAGAGGAGCAAACGTCGCCATATAATGCAGGACTGAACCATTATTTTTTCTTTGTCATGTTGTTGGGAATTCTGTGTAAACATTTGGAAATATGTCCCATCCTGTATCAACTTGTTAAATAGTTAGGCTTTTTGCTGCGGAAACAAACTCCAGATCAGGGGTCACCAACGTGATGCCCGCGGGCACCAGGTCATCCGCAAGGACCATGTAGATCGTCCGCAGGACTGTTTTAAATACAACATTAGCATGATCAATGTCTTCACATTAACAAATATTAGTATTAAAATAATTAAAGGTAAGTTAAGCAAAATTTTTATTTTAGAAGTGTGTATCAAACTAGGAGCTTTTTGCATTAATCGGTACAAAAGAAGTAGCTCTCAGTTTCAAAAAGGTTGGTCACCCCTGCTCCAGTTAAAGGAGCTGCATTTCTATTGCGAGCAAAGTTTCACGGTAGGTACTGTAGTTTTCACTTAACAGGAACGAAACCCCCCGGCAACTTGAACTGACAACAATGCATTGAAAACGAAATTATATTCGAAATCACAATACCACACATTTTGGAAGTGTGAGTATAAATACTCCAAAATAAACTGCAATATAAAAAACATGAGAATATGAGCTTGTCTAAAAACAAAAAATTTTTAAACATTCATTTCGAAACGTTGATTTTCTATATAGGGAAAGGACGAAAGAAGTGAAAGTAAAGAGCAGCATCAACTTGAAACGTATTTCGTGAACGAGAGGTGTGGTGTTTGTATTCGCCATTAATACCTCACATGATTGTGCACTGCTCTCAACCGAGTTGCGGTCGTTTATGCTTTGAATTTATTCATTTTCAAACCCTTTTTTCCTATGGGTGGGATCGTAGGGGGCAGCAGCTACAGGTGTAATATTAATACTTGGTGTGTTTCAGCAATTTCAACTAGTTCTGCTGGATACATACCAAGAGCCTTTGAGTTTGCAGACGAATTTTTCTTGAGGTTTGCTGCAGCGTAGCACCCGTCTGACAGTTAATTTGNGAATTTTAAAAACTNATTTAGTGCAGTGCTTACTGTCCCATTNATACTCCGGAAATGCGTACTTTTTGTAATTTACCATATCTACACTTTAAGAGCCGGTCTGCGATATACTCGTACTTCGATTTCGGCCTAAAAAATAGCAGTTTTCGGTTGCCTTACCAACGCCCCAGCTCCTCCGCCGATTGCGCTAGAGAGCTATTCAAGGGCTCAAACGGATCGGCCAGTCTAGTAGATTGCACTTGAAAAAAACTTTTTGGTTGGGGGTGCAGATTTTTTGTGACTGACGTCATAAGTGAAGTAGTTTTCGGGTCATTTTGTCTCATGTTGCCTGGCCTAGGGCCCAACCGCTAGGCCAAAGTGTTTCGCTGAAGTTTTCATTGGAAACTAAACTCGAGTCCGAGTCTTTTGAGCCTTTGATCGACCTTCTAGCGTTACTGGTTCAAAAGTTATGATCTAAAATAAACGAATTAATTAAGTATCTAATTAGCCAAATATTTTTACTAACTTACATCACAACTTTTGAACCCGAAACCCCAGCAGGTCATCCAAAGAATCAAAAGATTCGTATTGTAGCCTAGTTTCCAGTAAAAACTTCAGCGAAATACTACCACCTAACGGTTGGCGCCCAGGGCCAGGCAAAATGGGCCAAGGTGGTCTAAAAGTCCTCCACTTATGACGTCACTCACAAAAAACCGCGCCCCCCAAGCAAAAATTTTTTTTCGAGTGCAGACTAGAAGACTTACCGCGTCTTTCGAGACTTTTACCGGGTCTGTAGAGCATACCGGACCGGAGAAATTTCCGCGCAAAGCCACGTGCGTTTAGGCGTTTTTTTCCGAAAATCCCCGAATCCTAGCGGACGCCAATTAACAACTTTTTAAAGATTGTGTTTATTTAACCTAATTTTATCTTTTCTCCAACGAACACGTTACGAGGCTTGTTGTGAGCAAAGTTCATCGAGTTCCGTCGCATTTCACGCCGCAAGCTGTTGGGGTCTGTTCCTTATCATGTCTCCCTTTCCAATGAAATTGAACTTCAACACCGCTAAGGTTTGATCAGTTTGCTATAAGATAATCATTAATGGGCAGCATCTTGCCTTGTTTCACGCTGTCTTTAAGGAACTGGAGAGCTACGATCGGAACCTGAAAAACAAACGTCAAAAGTGGACTCTATGTGAAGTCATGCAGTCCTTTTATCTGGCACAAGACATTGGTATCTTCGTCTTCAAGCAAATCCTTAAAAATGCCAAATCAAACCCGGACTGATAAATCCTTATGCGTTTCTGATCGTCTAACAAAGAATGTTCGTCTTTTTAGTTTTATGCTGGTTTTCGCTAGGTTTGTATAGAATAGCCTGAACAAGTAGTTTCGAAAATGTCAACACTAGTATTTTTTTGATTGATTTTAGTGACGGCAATTGGCGCATGAAATTTGCTTCTTGCCGAAGCGGCTGAGGTGAACTTTCTTTCCGAGGAGCGTTACGGCTTAATAAGCACTCAGTTGATGAGCATGGCTGTTTCATGTCTTTTTGTGCAATTTGTGCAATTTTTGTGGCGAAGATTGCATCTATGGACAAAATTTTCATGGATCAAATTATTTTTATGCTTTATTTTCACAAAATTTCTCAAACAAAATTCAAAGTTCTATGAACACTACAGTAAAATACTAGCGTGTGTATCTTGCGTTTACTATTATTGATTATTTTGCACTCGTTATTTTACTTATTTTTCAAATAAAACAAAATCTGAGATTGTTGACAATATTTTAGAGAACGTTTTTTTCTAAAATATCTAAATCATCTTTTATCCTAATAAGATCATTCCAACGTCAAATACAAGAACCCAGTTTTGAAAGAAGTTCTTAAATCACTGATAAACATTTAAAAAGAAGCATATTGACTTTATGTTCGGCAAAGTTAACGTTTTTACCTTACTATTTAAAGCATCACGGACTCGCAGTGTCTTCCTTTTAAAATCCTCTTTGGTGCAAATCAGAATTGTATTACACATGAAGGTTCCAACGTGAGGAACTGTAAACAAAGTTGAACACATTATGAACGTAATATTACAGGGAAATACAATAAAAGCAATCTTTAAAATCTGAAATTCACCTGCCGTGCCACCAAGGCGAATTATATGTTCTTCGTATGTTTGTTTTTTTATTCCAGTTTCCACATTTAGCAGCCTTTCGGATAGAGCTAAGTTCATAGGTTTAGATGGTTTTGAAGAGTCTCTGAAATATTCATATATCGGGCATGTTGTCCATTTTAGATATTACTCAAATCTTTTAAAAGATTTATTTGTCATCAAGTGACATGAAATTTGAGTACTGCTGGACAAAAGATTCCATGACGATGTTTTCCTTTTTTTGTTCTTCAGTGATATAAAAGTGCTGAATTTTGCGACTTAAGTGGAATATCAGCAAGAAAACTCAATATTTAATTAGAAATATTTAATATTTAATTAGAAATATTTATTTAGAAAAAACTCAACTCACTCAAATTCAGTCTCTTTCTTCTTCTTTTCTATGGCTTTCAGTGTCTGAAATGTAAATCACTATTACCTGCCGCGCTTTGCTTTTTTTCAACGTTTACTTCTGGAGATGTGGCTTAAAATTGTGTGAAGTAATTGTATTAACACTTTCATGACGAATTTAATCCAAAATAATCACGAAAAATACTAACTTTTCGATAATTTTCTTGCTTCCTAGCCGCGTGAGTTGTCATGTAGGGTGGAAGCTTGGTGGAGTCAAAAGTGCCATTCGCAGGTGGCGACTCAGCCCATATTGCTGATTCCATTGACACGAATTGGCACATATTTTTGTCTCTAAATATATGCAAAGGTTTAGAGTAAAAGTCAGAAAACAAGTTTTCATGTCTTTTAACGCCACGGTGAGTATATCCAAATTTGCTGAAATTCATGCCCAGATTGCATGTTTCTAGTTCATCTTTGATTCAAACTTACTTTGCTACAGTTTTTCCAAAAGCAAGCCTTTCTTTCATCTCTTCCATTTGAAAGGTTGCTTTTCTAGCGAAATAGTTTTCTTTTCCCAGAACAGTTAGCAAACTAAGTTGAGATTCTTCAATCTTATTTATTGCTTCTGTAAGTTCTGCAGTAATAGCCTTATCGTCAGGATGAGTAGACCTAAAAACACAAGTTCCTTCGCTTTTTCCACAAGTATGTGAAAAGTTTTCTTCATGAATTGGTTTCTGAAAGCTCCGAGATCGTATAAAACTCCAGATTGTGCAACCAGCGAACGCATTCATTTGAAAGCTTTCAAATGCAGAAAATATGGCTAATGCAGTGTCTTTTTGAAAAACAAGTCTTAGAATTCTCGTGAAAATTAAGTGCAAGCTTCAGGAGAAAACAGAAAACATCAAAGTTTTGGGACACGCACACACATACCAAAAGCAATGTCAATCTTCTTGCAATTATACTTACTTTAGAATTTTGCAGCAGTCATGCAATGCTAATGCGGCTACTTTTCTACTTTTCTCTTGGCACACTTTTGCGTACGCTTCCTCAGCACCTCGCCATGTGTGGTCAACGTTGTTGGATGTCACTGAATAAGCTGATGTGTCTCTCAAGATAGCCAATGCTTCTTTGCTTGACTCTTAGAAGTAATGAACCAAACTTACTAATTGATACTGGTCCGTTTTTTTCTATACTAATCCAGAGGAAGTGCGTCAGGTAATTTTTTTTAACAAAAGCGTGCATTTTACGCTATGCTCTGCGCAAAGCGCACAGAGAAAACAAACGTTTATATAAAACAAGCACTAACCAAACACTGCAGTAAATAANCTACGTCAGTANAACAGTTGCATCATATCCACAGATACTTTAGCTATGCTAGATACTTACGTTTTTTGTAGTGCGTAGAAATATGGTGAAGTGCTGTTAAGTTCAACTCTAAAAAATGCGTTTCTTCATGCTGTCTCATTTGGTAATCGAAGTATTTCACGGTTGTCTTCAAAATGTTTTTCCCCTTGAGCTAATGCGTAAATACAACCCATATTTAAGTAAGCTTATTCCTTCACATACACCCCTCATTGGTTAATGCAGAAGTTCTCTCTTCAGTGTAGTGATGACACCACTTTTGCTATTCTACCAATGATTAGGTATGTTCATTTCATCTGTACTAATTGGTTTCAATCACACAAGTTTTAGGCAAAAAAGGAAGTCAATTCCAGACTTTGCTATGCAGGTAGCCACTTTGCTTGCATCTTCCGGCTCCTGTTACCGCAGCTCTATTTCCACGCGTTCCTGCGCCTTAAAATGCCCAAGCGCATTTGTTTTACGTATTTCTCGAAAACAAATTTTGCAGTAGTGCCATTTTGATGAATGATATTCATGGACGCCGGAAAGCGGGGCAGAATGCAATCATTGCTCTCCCTTGCTGTTGAAAAGGGGGGGAACCTGGCGGTTGTGCCTTTTTCATAAACATTATCATAGGTAGCTAATTTTCATGCTCTATCAAGATCGACTTGAAAATTTTTATGGCAGCTTTTTGTTCATCTAGAATGTTCACAATGGTTTTCTATAATTTCTATTATTATTTTTCAGGTACAAATTGTTTCCAAGCCTTTATTAGCCATTTGTCCTCATAATTTTGCCCTTTGCATCAGCAAACAGTTTTGAACTCGTGATACGTAAATGTAAAATGCACATTATTACTACAGAAAATGATCCACACACAGTCTTCTTGTTTGTTACAAATTTTGTCAAACGAATAATATTTTTGAAAGAAACAACCATATTGGTTGTGACATTTTGTTTTTATAAGTTTCCACCACCCTCAGTGTGTTACTAGCTCTAGCATCACTGGCAGTATTCAACCAAGTGTTCAGGGATGGGTGACATACAGGGGATTGTTCAGTGTCGATCAGAAGAGAAAGAAAAAAAAAACAGTTGATGCTATAGATTGCAGTACAACCTAGTTTTAAGTTTGTCATTTTAGCAAATTTTTGTGATTTTCATATCCTTCTAAAGCAATTGGTGGTCGATTCTGATAGATCGAAAAGTCAATCCACATCTTATTTGCTTCTTTCAACCGTTTGAGTTTGAGCCAGTCACGATTTTATTATGTAGCAGCAATTGAGGCTTCTTAAGTTTAGATCGTTGGTATACTGTAGGTCCAAAAAGCTTCTAAGGATTGAAAAAGAGAACAGATATAAAACTCTCTCTTTAAAGTATCAGATCCCAATGAAATTTAAGCAACATTTGTATTTAAAGCTTTTAATTAATGGGATTTAATTTGCAACATTTCTTTATTCTGAAGCAATCTTGCTGATATTACTATAGGTGTGCATCATTCTATGCGCCTTGAAAGATCCTTTCTTACCAACTGATTTACCGCTGGCAGAACCCAACAGCTACTGGAAAAAAACTTTGTTTGTCAGAGAGAATTCCGTTGACCAACTTCAAATCCAGTTATGCGAAACGTTTAGGAATGAATGTCGTATCAAACCACAGCGTTTTGCTAAATTTCCTTGTGGTAAGTTTTGAAAACGTGCTGCCAGTTTGTTTGCTCAGAAGGCGAAAACGCATACTCTGATAAGATCATAGCGTCTTCTTTGCTGTGAAAAAATTCCTTCCGATAAACAGCAGTTGCTTAAGTGCTTAAAAGTTGTAATCTTCATTCCTTTTTCAAATTATTTTGCTAACTTGGCAATAAACCTTCAAGTGGGCGTTTTTCAAGAAATGGATAAATTATTTCAAGTAGCACTAGAGTTGTTTTCATTCATTCATTTTCATACCCGTTTCACCTCTGTGTGTCGCGAGAGCAGCACCTTTTGGAGGGCTCGATATACATCACGTTTTTCAGCAATTTCAGATAGTTCTGCTGGCTCCACACCAACACGGGACCAACTAAGGTCAGAGATGCAGTCGCCGCACTATCTGGCCCTTGGACAAACTCTGGCCCGCTGTCACGTGGTTGTACCCTGCAGGAATTGCCTCGCCAACTTATTCTGGGACATTCTGGTCACGAGGCCAAATCAAAGTAGCTGAGATCTCTTTATTCGGAGAAGTAGCTCGACATTCAGGGCTTTGTGAATTACACAGCAGCGCACTTTGTCACGAACTGTCCAACCGTAAACGTTTTGCAAATTTACCATTACAGCTGCGCGCTTCAAATGTAAAAACGGAGACAAAGACTGCACAGAAAATATAGTTTAAAAGTCTACTGCTCGTGAGTTACTATTGATACCTGAGACATATCGTCATTTGCCAAACTACAGCATAAACACTCAAAATGAACTGGTAAAATAGTGTAAAATCACAATGCAGTGCGTAGTCATACCTGAAAGTTTTCTGAAATCGTCAGTACAAGTGGTATGTTTTTATTTGTTTTTGCCGGTAAGTAGTGAATAAAGTACGACAATTCTTTCACTGGTGCTGATGGTTCTTTGGTCTGCAAAACGAAGCTATGTTTCATGAAAACCAAAAAAAAAGTTGCCTGCATGGTTTGAGATACACAAACGTAAACTTCAACAAAAGTGTATTGCAATGGTATTTTAACGTAAGAACTTACAACTGAGACTATTTCAATAAAAAATAATCCCGATTTCGCGTAATCGCATAAAAAATCTATGGCTTTGCATGTCACCTCTAGAAATCTGCAGGAAATATCTTTCACGGGAAATGTTGTCCCGTTCAAGCCGGTAAATGTAACGGAGATGTCTGACGCAAACACTTTGTCTCTATAAGAAACAATAACGAGGGAAATATATTTGTGGCAAAGATGCAAACGCTTCTGCGTACCAATAGCAAGTTCACCAAACGTTAATTCTATCATATGCTCCAACTCTAAAAAACTTTTTGTGCAAATACATTTACAATGGCGTAACTTTTGCATGAGATTTTCATCACTGCAGAGGGAAAATTTCCTGCAGCTGAAATACCTTAAGCTTGAATTTTACCTAATAAAGTTGAAATCTTGGTTGCTACGTAAATGTATCAGAAAGTTTCAAGTAAGATGGAAAATGTTTGCTTTTCCAAAGCAACGACCACAACATTTTCTGTACTGATGTGGAATGCTTTGTACAAAAACCGTCACTACCACAAAATCGTGCTCTCAAAAAGTTTTTTGTAGAAGTATTTGAAAGTAGCAGATGCGAATAGTTCACAATGATGTCATCAACACATTCCTACAATACGTTCGCACACTTTTGTATCTGAGAATTTTGACAATCTATATTTTTACCGAGAATGATGCCATAAAACAATTTTCTTGNTTGTAGTTCGTTCCATTAATCCTTGTTAATAACTATCACTTACTGATTTGTGACTGGATCAAAATATGGATTGCAAATGACAGCGCGATATTTACCTTAAACTTATCGGTGTGAACATATCGGCTTCAAATTCGCAATTGTCGTTCAACCAGTAGAAGGCTTCGCACCCGAGATGAGCAGATATCTAACATGCACGCAAGTGCAATCAGGACAACAATAACACAAGCCGAGTGATTTTTTAGGTTCTGTATAAAATCTCTGGAAGAAATGGCTCTTTTAGTGCAGCTGATAAACTCATATTTATCTTTCAGGGTTGGCAATCTTGCTCTGGGCGGTTAGGAGGTTACAGATTTCATGACAATATAAGAGCAGCAGCTTGTTTATATCTTATCACAGCCGCAATCTTGTAGTTGGAAATATATTTCGAGAAACTATCGTAACACACATGACTCATTCTTTATTGTAATATGGTAAAGTCAGCCTCAGTTCAGCTTCAATTATACTTGGTTTTGCACTCCTTTCGGAATAAGAGTATCACGATTGGTCTGCGGCGCCCTCATGCGCTTGCTGGTCGTTCCGTAGCAAGCACTAAATTATCAGATGTACAGCATTACGAACTGTTTTTCACAGGTCGTTGGAGCCGTAACCCAAGCGTTTTTCAACGTTGAAAAGAAGATGTTGGAGAAGATTCTCTGCGTTTGGCTATTGTTAAAATTAAAACAGCACAAGTAAGTATTTATTCCGTTACCTAAAAACTTTTTGGTATGTTTCTTGGAAAACAACTTGCGAAAACCGCATGCTATTTAAAAAGTAAGGTTTCATGTGCATCGTTCAAGAGTTATAGTAATTGTTCGTGACAGCTCTCGATTCTTTAAATGTAGGAGGCATTCCACAATCAAGTATGTTGTCAACTGAACTCGTGATGACACCATTACCTTGTTGCTCAATTGCAATTCTGCTTGGAGTTTTTTCTAATAGGACGAACAAAAAAACAAGANACATTGCAAAACTTTTCCACTGCCTGATCAAGAAAAGTATAAATATTGACAGTATTATTCTAATCAAAGTGTTATATTCCTCATTTAGACGACGCTTTTTTATTTTTAGGTCCGTCAAGGGCAAAAGCATACCGTTGGTAGAATCAAAGGCTTGTAATTTCCCATGGTGAATGTAGACACAGGCACACGAGTGGTTTTTTCGAGTTCCTTGAGTAGCTTGTTGTAATCAGACACCAGCTCATTTGCTTTGTGCATTCCTCCAGTGACTTTGGCGTCAGTGAGCAACAAAATGCAATCTCTGTATCTGCTTTTCTCTGGAATTCTACAGAAGCATTATTAAGATGCAGGTAAAAATGTTTCTGTGAAGATATCTGCCGCGGTAAGATTCAGATTGTATTCTCCAGACTTTTAATATTTTTGAGAAAAAATGCAATGCATTCTGCAACTTTTTTGAGGGAATCAGATGCGAACATTTATCTGATGAGCTACATGTAGGGCTATTTCTCATATTTGTATAAAACGTGTCTGTACTTAAGCTGTAAATGCTTTCGGTTTTATCATCAAAGAATAATGCACAAAGATAGGGGTTGTGGAAAAAAAAGGTTTTGTGGCAGAAATCGACCCAGAACATTGTCTACCCCAATGATTCTCAAAGTTTTTTCATATTCCCCCTTGCAAACCCAAATACTGTCAATTCCTCCCCAACAAAGATCACACACAATAATTGAAAAAATTTCACATTACCTACTGTGAAAAAACAGAAGAGGATTATGAACCAAACACCCTTTTATAACATCTGACACTGCAGTTAAAGCAGCTTGTACCTGCAAGTTACTGCGATTGCTACCTGGGCGCATGGTCCGCTTGATCATGGAACTGGTTGGCAATCGTAGCTTCACCCCTACCACCGCTAACGGCAAACGGAGTAGGTTACCACGCCTCAAGATTGGCGTCCTACAGGGATCTGGACTGGAATCCCTTCTCTTCAACATCTGCACCTATTACATCCTCACAAGTATCCAACTTGTTGAGCTTCCCCGCAAAGGAGCCACACTGTCTCTAGCACGCTAGGTCATGGAGTATGGACACCTGCTCCGCTCAGTGCTCATGTTCACCGAGTGCAAAAGCACGGCGTCTCAAACTGAGACACCCATTTGCCCTCGCCGCACAACAACTAATCATTTCATCTGACCACCACAACATACGTGCCTCGCACTGGGCGGATCACCGATGGAGTGCGAAGTGGTTGGACAAGTAAAACCCTACAAGATTCAGAACTTTCATCCCCGACACCCGCAACCACCCTCCTGTAATGACCCTTCCAAGAACCGCATGAGTCTGGCTCAACCGCCTCCGCACCGGTGTCGGATCTTTCCGGTCCTCCAGACCTGGAAGTTAAAGCTCAGTATTACAAAAGCAGTGTTGGCAGTTTTCCACCTCAACAACAAGGAAACTAAACGTGAGTTGAAAGTCAACCACAACCAACCCCTGCCTTTTTGCTCCGAGTCCAAATACCTTGGAGTAACGTTGGACAGGGCGCTCACCTACCGACACTTAGAGTCACTTTGCAAAAAATTGACATCACGCTTTGCTTTCTTGAGGCGGCTTGCTGGCTCTGGCTGGGGTGCTGGAGCAACAACGTTGCACGCAGTCACCTTAGCCCTGGTCCATTCAACAGAAAAGTACTGTCCTACGCTCCTGTCTGGTGCTGCAGTGCTCACACCTGCCTCATTGACCCTGCCATAAACAACGCCTTTGCGAACTGTGACTGGATGCCTGCGTGCTACACCAGCGGACGATCTTCCTGTCCTTGCAAGCATCCAACCTGATGAGCCTTGTCGCAAAGGAGCCACACTGTCTCTAGCACGCCGTGCCATGGAGCCTGGACATCTGCACCACTCAGCGCTCACCTGTCCATCGAGTGGGAATACACGGCATCTCAAATCGAGGCACCTTTTTGTACCCGGCGCACAACAATCTCATCAGTTCATCTGACGACATTAGCAAAAGTGCCTGGTTCTGGGCGGATCACTGATGGAATGCGGAAAGTTGGAAAGCACTACGAAACTTCGAACTTTCAACCCCGTTCCATCCTCCTGGAATGTCCCTGCTAAGAACAGCGTGTGTCCGGCTCAATTGCCTCCGCACCGGTGTCAGACGTTTCCAGTCCTGTTTGCACAAATGGAGTATGGCCTTCTCTGAGACTTGTGAGTGTGGCGCAGAAGATCAGATCGTTGACCATTATTGTCTTCCAATATCCAATCCATTGACCTCCACATGGAGCACGGCCTGACGGTTCTGGATGATGAGACAATCGACTGGCTGCTCAATACCTACCCCTGGATCTAGTGTGACCAACCAGTGAACAGAAAGAACTGGCTCAAACGATTATGATGAAGCACCTTGTGCTTGCGTGCTGTAGACATTCCCATCTGAACCAACCTCGTTGTTGAGCTTTGTGTTGAATAAACTATTAAAACAAGTTTTTTCATCCACAGCTTTTCCTCCCCAATTCCTTCCTGGAACAAAATTCCTCCCAGGAATAACAATTCCTCCCTTAGGGAGCCAAGTGGCTCCCGTTTAAGAACCACTGGTCTACCCTGTATCGTTAAGAAAAGTGATAGACCTAATCATTGCTTCACTTCTTCAGGTGTAGTGACTGTCGGATGACCGCACTCACAATAGACTCAATGCAAGGCATCTACTACACAAATGTGTTCGTAGCAACGCCTTCCCGTGCACACGGCGATATCGCAAAAGTGCTGCTTGGATGGCGCGACCGATTGGTCCAACGGTAGAATTCGGGAAGTTGCTACCATGAAGGGCGAAAAATAAATAAAACACATTACGAATCGCTGGTCGCGCGCGTGACCAAGGACCGCACACCGGCTNTAAGCAGAGAAGTCAGACCGAAAAATATGNAACAGTCTTCCACATTAGCTATCTACAAGTGGAGGCCACACGTTGCGCCCACTACACATCTGGAGAGGCTAACTGAAAGAGCACAGATTGCCTCAATTCCGGATGGCTTGGAAGCGACACGCAAACGGCAATCTTGGCATAAGCTAATGAGTGCAAACTGGAAGATCACTTCACTTACAGGAAAAGAGCATGAACAACTCGAGGAAGCCAAACGGAATTCCCTGGATGTTGTATACATCTCTTCGACTGAGGTCGTGTGACTCGAACATTGCAGATCTGGACGATGCCGAGAAACTTATCCGTTGGTAATTTCTCAAAGTTTATCCGGGCTAAAGTAGATTGCTTGCAGATCTCAACTAGCAGGTTGTGTTGATGAATGGATTCCATCAGGAGGAAGGGTGTGCAAGGTGAGGTTGACGTTGTTAGACCGCTTC
>JGI24158J21664_10007820_pt1 | contig 14204 bp, 10 predicted proteins | sample Ectturendosymbi3_FD_21664 | JGI IMG/M metagenome (IMG submission 21664) | reverse complement strand
CTTCAAGTAACTGGTCTCCACACTGGCGACTGGTTTGAATCCATCAGCAAATTTTCTTTTTTTAAGTAAAGAAACACAAAAAAATTTTGCTGATGGACTCAAATCTTTCATCACTGTGGAGACCAGTCACTTACATACAGATATGTGCATTGTGCAAGTTTGAATCATCGCGAAAAGATGAAAGTAGAACACAGTCGGATGATTCCTTGAAAGCTTACAGCAAACCTAGAACTTGTAATTAGCAAAGAGTCCCTGCACCAACTCTGCAAGCGAGTCGTTTCGCAGCAGACACGTGCATGCCTGAGGCTGGCATCGATCGGCCGTGCTTTCTGTAAAGCGAGAAGAGTTTTTCTGACGCTTCGGCGTCAGCCGTATAAACAGAAGAAGTTGGGCAAGTCGAGTGTGTGTTCCAAAAAAGAGAAAATTATCGCATTCGTGGGTTTTAACCATGCAAACAGAAAAGGCTTAAAGTTTCGGTGGCAGATGTCAGGCGGCAGCTTTATAGAGAGTCGGCTGATTGTAAAGCGATAAGTGATTCGTGTTGTTTTCTCAATCACTGATTTGCTTCTATCTGTCAATGTTCTCGAATGGATTTGGAAATTTCTTGATTAGTGTGTTGAATCAGCCTGTTCGGAATAACTCCAGTTCATTCGTTTCCACAAGCGAACATAGCGCCACTTACGCTCTGCTGTTTTTTGTCCTTTTTTTCAACCAGTGCATGTGTACCACGTCAAAAACCTCAACAGGATTTAAGGTGGCTTCACACAGAATCCGGTACGAACCGGCTTATGACCAACGGCAGTCTTAACACTTGCTGCGTTGCCCGTATCCGGGTGAATTTTCTCGGTTTCGAACGGTTTACGGCTTACTTAAAATTGTTTTAAGTAAGCCGGATTGCCGTGGTTGTCGGTGATGGTGTTCTTGCTGCATGTGGGAAGACTGACGTTGGCCATAAAAACCGGTTCGTAAGCCATAACCGGATTCTGTGTGAAGCCACCTTAAGAAACAATATCGCAGCAAGCAACATTGGTCGTTGCGTTATTGTTCCTTGTGTGACCTGGCAGACCTCCACGCTTCACCATCTGCTTACCAGAATTGTGCAGCAAGCAGACAATCACACCATGCTACCTTTTTCGTTGTTGATTCCTACTTTTTTTTTTAGTATTCCCGCATTGTTACTTGCAAGCGGAAATTTGCTGGCAGCGATTTGTTTTTCAGATAAAATATTTTAAAAATCCGTTGCGATTTCCGGGCGTTCGCAATTAAGGGTAAAAACGGCAGTACCGCTTGCGGGGTCGACAAACACGGATCGGTGCCGCGCGGTGGTTGTTAGGGTCGCGAGGTCCTACCGCAGACACGCGATAGCGTGGCGAGCGCGCTTAAGACTCGGTCGCCGCTCCACTAACTGCCGTACTTTGTTGCTGTGCCGGACACGCGCACAAAAGATCCGCCGCGGATATCCTTTACAAAGGTTAGTTCATGCGTGACCGTGATCGAGTGTGCTTGCAAGTGTGTCACGGTGCCTGCCTGCCTGGCCGTCGCCTCGTGCGCGTTGCCTTTGCCACCCTAGCGATCCGCGACGCAGGCGGTGTCTTGCAATCATGCATGCCTTTCGTTCGATTGTCGCGTCATAGAACGTGCTTTTGAAACATGCTGCGCCGCAGGAAGCACAAGGGCTGCTCAGTTTGCGTGCCATTCGTCCTGGGCCCGCTGCTCATTCGAACAAAATCCATTCTCGTTTGCAAATCACTGCGGAAAGTCTTCGACCTCTTGCGTAACGCGACATCTTTTTCCTGTCCAAAACTTGCTGGAAGTAATAGGAAATGCTTGCTGAATAATCAAGCAGGAGTAAAACTTACTTGTGCATGGCTTGACGGTTGATTTAAAAGAAATCATGAATTGCATGGATGCATTGTGTGCAGTGGCGTAACTGACGAGGGAGCAGGTGTCCCGGCAGGCAAAATGTAAAAACAGGGCCCCCTTTAGCTGATTTTGATAATTAGTACCCGTTTGGTTTTCAGTAGGTTGTTTCTTTGCGTTTTTCGGGGGTTTTTTCGTTTGTTAAGCTAGCATAGACATCCACGACATCTGGATTCACTACCATTAACTTTTTTTTCTGAATGTTGGCGAGTGGCCCCACTTCAGCTAAGTTTTCCCCCCTGGCTCAAAGCTCTAGTTACGCCACTGGTTTTCAGCCCGTGCTGTGCGTCTCTGGTTACAGCAACTGGCTGTGGTGCCGGCGTGAGAGTGTGCTTGATTCATTCATTGCGACGCAACACGGCAGCGACCTGCGCCCTATCTTCTGTTATCACTAAGGTTTTCCGTTACGTTTGCTTGTTGCCATTTAATTTCAGTGGCGTTGTCTCGTCATCAATGTAAGGGTTGTGTTTTGTTGTTCTGCTTTTACAAGACTCACCTATTAATGAAAGTAATCACTAGTAACTGTAGTAATCAGCACTAATTCCTAAGAAAGCGTTAACTCGTAGCTTGCAGAGATCAGCATTAATAACAATCTGAAAAAATAAAAGATGCTAACCAAAACCGTTCTTGGCAGAGCAAGACTAGTGTGATGCATATGCTTGCTAAGACTTAACCTCTCACGAGGTGGTTTGTGCTTTGACCGTTGCCTTGATTTAGCTCGAAGTTGATCACCGCCTTTTAATCGAGGATCAATATCTGCGCAGTGAGCTTGAATTGAGGCGGTGATTGCTCATATTTTTATATGATGCAATTTTGCAGTTTGAATCTTTTTTTGTATTTGTTTCACCAATGTCTTGCAATGCAATTGTGGTTCGCTGCTCACTGTTGACTTTACTGACAAACCAACGGCATGTTGACGTTAAACGGCTTGGATTTGTCCATCCTACCAAGTTTGCTGTTCGGCTCGTTCAACTTATTGCTTGGCATGCTACACGACGTTCAGTTGGCTTGCTACGAATAAGCTGATCAAAGTTGTTTTGTTTTTTTTTTTTTGCGATCGTCTTGCTCATTGCCTTTATTTTCCACTTCTTTAGAGAAATCCACTCTCCACGGTGATTTTCGCAATGGTTATAATGACCTCCCCGACCGTAAAAATAATGGCGTTGAAGCGGTTGGAAGAATTTCCGACTTGGTATCCAGTTCAGCAGATGGAGATCGTGGTAGGTCCGCTACCCGGCTGTTACTTTCCAAACCGCGCTCAGCGTGCGTTCGGCTTGCAGTGTTTTTGAAAAAAGAATCACAAATACTAATCAATCAAACACAATAATTCCATTTTTCATTTATCGTGAAAAACACGGTTGCATTTTGCTTGTTGCTGACTCGTCGTTGCTTTTGCATTGAAAGGGGTGTTAGCTTTTACAGCGTTTTCCAGCCGTTGAGCGAAGTCTGTGATCAAAGTTACGCTTGTGATTAAAAATTTTGGTTAATTTAAAATTTCAGTTGTTTCAAAATTTTAGTTAGTTAAAAAATTTAGTTAGTTTGAAAAGCGCAGAACCTTCATCAAATAAAACGTTCCTGATGCTTTTGCACTTGTATCAAAACTAAAACAACTTTGCCGGAACGTTGTGTTGCTCATCAAGTCCGTGCCATGAAGCTGCTGAACGTAACTGCGTAATCGCCCGGGCGTTTGATTGGCTGTAGTTTGAAGTGGCCAGTAAGTGGATGCTTACTCCTCAGCTGTGCGTGCTTTTGCGCAGAAATCCCCCCCACGACGGGAAGCCTCAGGCGCAGAGGCGTGATTCGCAAAAAGAGCAAACCGACGAAACGGCCGCCGGCAACCTCAGAATCATCTAAACCGACCGAACAGCAGCCAACACCAGTGCAAGAACATTTAGCAGGCAACGGTGCTGAAGATATCAGCCGGACTGGTTAGTTGTTGGCATCCCCTTAAACTACGAGCAGAAGCCTCGCACGGTGTGGACAGTACGATCGATTTGACCACTTCCACCCTTGGTACTTTTATGTTTTGCTTACGTTTTCAACAACTCTGTTTGAAAACGTTTCAATTATGAGCTGACATGAAGCCGCCTTGCTCTTGGTAGTGTTGCAATCAGAGGTCCCGGACGGCAAGCTCGCGCCACATACGTAATATAGGTGCAATTCTTTGCGCATTTCCCGTTCGTGGTGTATCGCACATGCGACAATCATGCGGCTGCAAAGGTAACAACACCATTAAAGAGCTTTTTCTGTCGTGTTTGCCGATGTCGTGATGGCAGATAACCGCTGGTTGCTGCCGATGCCTGGCGTAGCTTTGCTGGTGTGTGAGTCAACAGCACGTTTGCTTAAAGTGTTGTCGACGATGCAGCAGACATAATTGATCTTGTACAGTGCCTGGTTTAGCGCGCGTTTCAGCACAAAGTTACTCTCGACGCACTTTCGCCAAGGCCGCCTAGAAAACACTCTAGGCGGCCTTGCTTTCGCCCCGTTGTTCAACGCAGCTGACGTCACCTTTGGTCTTTCCCTTTTGGTCAGAACTTGCTCGCGAGTTGCTCTAATAGGATCAACATTTTATAATCTACTTGAGCCTGGGTTTTACTTTTCGCCGAGACATTTCGGTCATTTATCGAAAATAGTTGAAAAACGTTATCATTTTTTCGTTTCGGGATATTATTTTATGACTGAAAAAGCATTGTGACCGAATAGACTTAATTTTTTCAGTTCAGTTGAATCTGTCAATGACCGAAAAACAGAGGCTTGAGCGAAAATGCCACCGTCATTTTTCCAGCGGTATTTAAAGCACGCAGGAGTACGTCGTAGCTTCAAGACTTGGTAAAAGGGTTCAGACACTTAATATTTACCCCAAAACGCATAAATACATGGCCTCCTCTCCATGCTTTCCAACAGCATATAGCGCTTACCGCATGCCCGTGTACAGCGTTGCTTTCAAGGTATTTTGAGAGACCGAAACGGTCTCACGAATTTTTCCAACGGTCTCTCAAAGTAGAGCAGGGCCTCGCTCTACGACAACCACCAAAATGCACCATTTAGGTAAAATATTTGCTGTCACGAAGGTCAAACCTCGGAAAAACTTTGTTCGTGTGTACGCTCCGTACTTGTGGCGTGCCAAGCATTCTTGGGATTGTGTTTGTTTGTAACATCAGTGCTTGGCAGACAACTCAGCACATGAAACACCGCTGGTAGTAGCAACAGCGCGGCACGCGCTTGTAAGCCAATGCCCCTTCAACGCTTCGAGCAAGTCCTGCGAAGTTCCTGGTATTCCTTGGCATTTTTCAGAATGCCGCCGTTAGCGCTGGCGAATTTTAATTGATGCGAAACGCAGGATGTCCAGTTGCCCTTGTGAAAAGTATGTGAACCCCGACGCACTGATTTGCGCCAGTGTGATTGTGCCAGGTCACGCAAGGTGTTGCGTCTTTCAAACGGTGAAATGCGCGGACAAAAAAACAACGCTCTGTTAGTCGTCAATCGATATTTATCGGGAAAGTGCTGCGAAGTAGTAGTTCGTCGTCACGTTGGTTACCGGGAAGACGTATGAACTCCACCAGCCCTTGTTCGACTTCAATCTAGAAGCGGTTTGACGCGGAAGTAACGTAGGCAATTCTGCTGGGTTGTGTTGCATAACCATGAGCATGGACGGCCTAGCGCCTTGTCGACGGTTGTTACCACAGGCTAAAGCACATTTGCTAAGTTGCTGCGCCGTTTCATTGGGTATTGCAAGTCTGCACTTAATTTCGATGGCAATGTGTATTTTTATCATTTATGTGATAATTCAGTGCCCTCCCTTTAGTAACACAGGTGTGTGCGAGCGAAGGATTCGCAACATGGTGCTGTGACGAAACGTAATCTTACACAATTATTCGGTGTTAACGCAAAGCGTTATCTCCTACTTTTCTGAACCAGTGTTCTGATGTCGCAGACTTCTGCAACACTCTCCCAGACGCCCAGGGGAAAGGAGTTCAAGTTGAATCCGATCTCGCTTCTTGTAAACGTACTGATGACGCCAGATATGAAATCTGCGAGGCTGTCCACGATGACGTAGTTTCCGACAAGTTGGCATCAACAACAGATCACTTGGAAGAAATGACTTCTACCTCGACAACAGACAAAGACCAAACATCTGAGAATACATCCGCACATCACACGCAACCAGTAACTTCCGAATCCGAAGATGGTGGCGCGGTTCCATCAGCAAGCCGTCATGCAGGAGGTATTTCTTTAGTGTTGCAGGTAAACGCCAAACGCTTCCTGCAGCGTAGGTGTGCTGTATGCTGCGATAGATGGTTGCTGTGGTGCTGCGTGTCGTTTCTTTCCTGTTGTGTTTTTCTGTTTGCCTTGGTTGCAGTCGTCCAGATTGCACTGTCTCACCGTAATCTTCTCCATCACTGTTTCAATAGCGAAGTAAAATGTTCAAAACCTGTTAAACGCGACTGATTGACCAACTCGACGGGTCCCGCACGGTCAAAGCAAGCAGCTCGTAATTGTTTATAAACTGGGACTGCTGGAATATCAGCCCGATTTGCTGTGTTTTTGAGCCTGACTTTGGGAAAACTGTATTCGTCACCATCTTCGTCATCATCATCATCTGTTTCAAGCCCATTTAACTTCGCGGGGGAACATCGTGGGTTAAAACGCCAGAGGACTACTCGAAGCACCTCATGCTTTCAGCAACCTCTGGTGCCCCATAGTTCCGCTCACTCCATCCCGAAACACTGCTATAACTTAACTATTTATACTTAGGGTCGAAGAGAGTCAACTGAAACAGCAGCTCCTGAGAATTTTGAAATCTACGTTCTTTTTGCTTTCTTTTCGGCTAAACCGACTCGACGCGCTCAACCGACCAAGACTTAAAAGCGCATCTTTCCGACATTTAGGGGCTCGATTTAATGATTTTGAGGTCCCTCGCCCCCCATAATAACCAATAAACGTCTACCTGCATTGTCGAACGTGCATTTTTTCCTTGTCAACTATTTCCATAGCGACGAACGCCCTGATGACAAGAACACAGCTCAAGGTTCCAAGAACGCTTGCAGTCTGACGTCACTTTGTTTCCCTGCGTTTTTCAAATAGATTCTTACCTCGTCCTATCGGCACGTTTGGCTTTACCAGATAGTGAGACAGATCGGTAGGTAGGCGTTGATGAATCTAGCGCCCCACCATAGCATGTGACACGGCGGAAAGCGGGGGGGACCTAGCGTTGTTTTCGGCATGACGCAGCGACTGATCGTAACAAATCACATTATCAGGCCCTTCGCTTAAGCGCTGCTGTCAGCAATGGCCACAGTAGTAAGAGCATTGCTTTTCATTTATTTTTTTATTTATTTTTTTCATTTATTTATTTATTTATTTTTTTCAGAAACGCAACGAACGCCGACTGCTATTCGCCGGTCGGGGAGCACTCGACGAAAGCAGCAAACGCCAGTTCGAGACGCCGACGTCGTCCAGACGTCGCCTGGGGACCGTCCCTTGACCGAGACCGACTCCTCCCCGCTTGACGTTGCGGCGTCTCAAAGCGACCGGGCCGCGCTGGACGGCGTCGCTGCGATGGCGATGACGAAATCGAGCGAAGGCGCCGCGAACAACGACAGCTCGACGTTTGCAGTTGGAGCGGTCGACGCGCGCGAGACGCTCGGCGCGGCTACGTCAGCGGAAGTAGATCGCATCGCGGCGTGGTCGGCAAGCGATGAAAGTCCGAAGAAGGGGGGGAGCGCTGACGTCGGTCAAACGGAAAATCGTCATTTTTGGACGGAGACGGAAAAAGACGCCGAAAAGCCGCCGGCGGGTGAGAGACGCGCCTCTTGGTCCGTTGTCAAAGATGCGCGCTACGTTGGAATCAGAAAATGTTGTTACTTGCGTAGAGCTTTGCTCTTAATTATGCTACAACTTCAGTATATTCTGCGCACTGCCGTGTGATCCATTGACTTGTGTATGAATATTGTTTCGTCACAAAAAACGATACACTACTTCCTACTATTACCGCCATTTTTCTGGCTTATAACTATGCTAAGAATAGATGTGCTTGCAAGTTTTAATTATCGCAGAAGTATGAAAGAAGAAACAAGCAGGCAGATTCTTGAGAAACATGCCGCCAGGCTGAAGTTTCTTTTGTTGTGCAACTTACTGCTACTTTCGAATTGTTTTTCCACTGCACTGGTTCGTTTGCAGGCCTCGGCCACACTTCGCCCGACCAGGCGTTGGCCGCCAAGGAGCAAAGTGACGCTCACAGTAATGCAGCCTGCAGTGGTGACGGTGTGGAACGCTGGGATCGCGACCAGCCCATCGCGGAAGTCCCCTCACCCCCAACCAGCGATGCCGAACGTCACGAGCATGAACAGCTACGACTCGAATCCCGCGTCGAGGAATCGAAACTGACAGGCGGCGATGATTCAACGCCAGGGGCAAAAGCGCCCGACGCCCTCCACAACCGGGAACATCCGGGGCTTGGTTCTCATTGTGATGGTAACCTGGCCGACGAAGCCGCAGCCTCTGCGATCGAGGTAGAACTGGAGTCATCGGCAGCTGATGAAGGTATTTTGTTTTTGCTGTCGTCCCGTTGAGGATAAATGATCGAGCAGTTCGTCTTGCAATCTTCTTCGTGCAATGCTGACCAGGGGAGGATCCAGCCAGCAAGGTTGGGGGGGGCGGCGATTTTAGTAATATTTGGTCTACTGTAAGAAGGATAAGTATACTTCACAACACCGCTGTGACAAAACAATGGAAGGCACAATGGCCTTGTATCGCGAATGCTGTCTTCTGAATCGTACAAACTCATGGTGGATGAAGTAACTTTCGCAAGTTTTAGGGGAGAGCGATCGCCCCCCCCCTCTGGATCCGCCCCTGATGCTGACGCGAGCGAAGCGGCGTTAACTCACGTCGCCAGAAGCGAGTGCGCAACAGTTGTTACGGAGCAGTAGCAACACTTCCGCGTTCGTAAAGGTTTTAGTTTCGCTTCCGTGTTGTGAATAGCGCCGCTGGTGGACGGCGCTCGGGCGTTGACCCTCGCGTCAACCGTGTGTTTAATTAAAAGGATGAAGACAACGGAGGCCTCGTTCGCCCAATTTACGCGCGCGGCTATATTAGTGGCTTCATTGCGACAAGTGTCATTAATTTTTAACGGCTTTAAATTGACAAAGAGTCGATCAGGCCGCTTTCGCATGCGATTCGCAATAGCTGACGGAAAAAAAAGAGATAAAAATGATAAAAAGATCGATAACGACAAGACTTTGCAAAGTACACTGCTAGAACAGATGCACTTGCAAATTATACATTATACGCGCTTGTTGCGTATCACTGTAGAACGGGGGTCTCCAAACTTTTGTCTGAGGGCCACAAAAGTTTTTACACAATAGTTCGAGGGCCAGACATCTTATGCAGTGCGATTGATTTGGTATTATGTTACATTCTGGAAAATCAACAGTCTTTTCGTAAACATACTGTTGCATTATTGAAAAAATGCCTTCGCGGGCCGGATGATATGGCTTGGCGGGCCGGACTTGGCCCGTGGACCATAGTTTGGAATCCCCTGCTGTAGATGATGAGCGTGCCGAGCGAAAAATATGTTTTAAGACTTTGCTAGGCTTGAGCATTATTCGTTCCTGGCTCAACCACACGCATGCGACAAGCTCTTCCAGCGTTTCACGCGTATTGTCAGGCTGGAAATTTGCGTTTGGTATCAAAGCGTGCATTGCCTTGTTCGCAAACTGTGCTCATTCATTGCGCGGGCAACAACATCTTGCACAACAACATCGCGCCACCGTTTGTGACGTCACTCGCTATTTTCGGGCGATGGCAGGAAACGATTTCGATCACGTTTGCGGTGGTCTAGTTACGTAACGCCGTTACCTCAGCGGTCGTGGCGTGACGTTTGAAACCGACCTTTTTTCCTTTTGTGTCGAAGCCAGTTATTGCGGCAAGCAGCAAAACTCTGACTCGGCTTTTGCGAAGCTTCCAGAAAAAAATGCCAGCGTTTGCGGTTTATTTTGTTTATATGCGAGACTGCAGCTGCTGCCATTCTGAAACAAACAAAGCGATTTTTGGGAACCGTCTCATTTTGAAAGAACCTCAGATTTTGGGAAGAGACTTGGGGAAGCAAACAAGGAGATTGTTCTGAAAACCTTAGCACAGGGCTTCTTGAGGTATTGCTTCAATACCCCCTGGGGGGTATTGAGATTAGACGTTGGGGGTATTCAACAAGGTATTAACACTCCATTATTACATTCGTTCTAGCAGTCTGGCAACATTGTAACCACATGAAGAAGAAGATTGATGTAGCCTTTGCATTGACATTTTTCCTCAGCACTGTACTGAATATTTCTTCACCAGTTCTGTTTTTTTCTTGCGCTTTTTTGTTACGAAACTGTTGAAAAGAGGTATCCATATTGACGAAAATTTTGCTTAGGGGTATTGAGGTGTTAAAAGTTTGAAGACCACTGCTTTAGCAAGTCTTTTTTTGACTGGCCGTCATGAAAAAGGTTTTTGCCCAATGAAATGAGATCACCCTCTGATCATGTGACAGCTGTTAGAATATGCCATGACAATTAGCAGTCGTGCACAAAATCATTGACCCGGCCAGCTTCTAAAGGTCACTGCTTCCATACGTCACTGCTTGCGACCAGACCAGCTTGTGACGAAGTTCGTTTCAGAAAAGGTCGCCATCAACTAAAAATAACACTCCAATCAAGTATAAGAAAAAACACCACTTGCGTAGATTTCTAACATGTGCTGGGCATCAAACCAGCGCTTTAGCCCTGGTAAGATTGTTTTAGTTCCTCCAAACAGACTGTCGTGCCCGGCCAGCAAAGGAAACTAGTGAACTGAATGGATTTTATGTCGAGGCTTTAAATCGAGAACATGTCGACGTATTTCCAGAAAGTTGAACGGTGTTTTGCACCCCGTACGAATAAGCGCGCGCGTTTACGGCGAAAAAAACAAAGAAAACGTAAGTTCCAAGTCGTTCTTCACGACAACCGTTGCTGCCGCAGTGCTGCCTCGTTGTCACGTGACCACTGGCGCGTCACGGAAGAACGCCTGTTTGTTTTTTACTGGGGTCAGTGCACAATGCAGCAGGTTCAACCGCGCGTATCAACTGGTTCTCTGTCTTTGCTTAACAAAAGCACGGCTGGTGATTTTGAATGTCGCCGCTTCTGTTGCAGGGTTTTCCCGCGAAAGGGGATCCAGTAAAATAAAGCGGGTCGGCAGCATCAGGCGGAAAAAGGTGGTCGCGGCACGAACGGAACCTGAAACGGCCAAGGAGGTGCCGGAGCGCCGTGTCTCGCCGGACGACGCGTCGTCGCGCGCGGCGATCGTTACCAGGCAGGAAAGTGAGCCGACAGCCGGGGAGGGAATCGCTGTCGGACCGAACGGAAGCGACGCTGCGGAAAGCGAACAATCGGCGGAACGGCATCAGAACGAACCGGAAATGGTAACCGGCCGCACCGCTGACGTCTCGCGCCCGCCACTTGACGGTTCGGCGGAGTCGGGAGTGACATCGCAGGAAGAACTCGAGCGTGCAGGGCAAGACGCGCCACCAGCCGGTGATGGAGGCGACGTTCGAGGTAGAGTTTGTTGTCAATCGAAGCAGTTGATGAGCTTTGCAAGTTCCGACTTTGAAATAAACTGGATTAGCGGACGATTTTGCAAAAGTTCTACGCAAACCTGTCAAGGATTTTTGCTCATCGGACCTAATCGCGCCGATGTAGGGTTACGCTGTGAAAAAACATTTTTTTCGGCAACATTGCGGCTAGATTCGGTCATCCATCAATGTGGAAGGTACAAGGCACCATTTTTGAAAACGATTCAGAGGGACCGTATTTCCTTGGACCTATACGACCTATACTTGATTGGGAACAGTATCGCATGAGTTTCTGGTGCTTGGAATAGTTTTTTATGGTTTGAGTGACCCCCCTCCAGTGAAATGACCGTATTTTAGTTAGAAACACTGGCACAAATGCGCAGCGCCATCTACTGTGAAACCAAGAGTTTTTTGTCGATGTTTTGAAAGCCACACAAAGCCAACGGCGCTGAAAAGATTAAAGAAAACATGGCGTCAAAGAATCGAATTGTTTCGGAAGTTGTTTTCCGTTCTGTTCCAAGTTGAAAACGATTCGAGGTTCACCGCTTCGAATGGTTGATTCCGAAAGTAAATTATTTTGTATCTGTTCTTTGCACCAATCGACTCTTTTTCGCACCCCGATTACGTTTCAATCTCTCGTCGTAGTTTTGGCAACAGATCCTTTTCTTAATTGCTGTCGTAATCATGGCGGCTGCCTGTCGAGTTTGAAACACGCCGACCTTGATATCATCACCTTGCTGACAGACATTTGCTTCTGCGCTCAGAGCCACGCCACAGCGATCAACCGCCTCCTCCCCCAACTGCTGATGCGACGACTCGTGGCGGGTTGTCCCGCGCTGCAGTCGACAGGTCAGAACCGGAAACGAAGGACAATGCGGGGGAGGAAATCGCTCAAACGACGCCTGTTGTTCCGTGCGTTGTTGTTTTCGACTGGGATCGAACGCGTGCCGAGAAATCGGTTGAAGCTACAGGTAAATGCGATTAAATCTTCAGCTTCTTTTGCTCACTAGCACGTCACGTCCTTTCTGGTTGTTTGTGCCACGTCATCGCGCATGCGCCACCTGGTGGCGTCTTTCACGGTTGATTTGTTCGACAGACGTCACGAGTCCGCGCTTCGACGGAGACGGGAACGAGCAAATGCAGAGCGAGGGTGATTTGAACAAAGAAGCGGGTATGGCGCGGTTTTTCGTGAGGCGCAAAACTAAGTTTACCGCTGCGTAGAAGCGACGCCTGTGAAAAGTGCAAGTGAATATCTTGTGCTGACATGCTGTAGCCAGGGATGTAGTGGGGCGGGCACGTGTGGGAACGGTATTTCCACACTTTTTCCATGTTTTTGTTTGTGGTGCAGTCAAAATGAATACTTCATTAAACACCACTGATTTAAAAATGAGTTCGAAGTGCTGTTGAAAATGGCAGCATTTTCGGTGCGTTGCCACATTCTGGCTGCAGCATTCTGCGCAGCGTGTAATCTGATCGTCGAACAAGCTTTTCTTGCGTAAATCTTTTTGTGATGTTGTGCTTCATTTAACACTAGACGGGTGGTTGCCTTTGCACACCTACAAAAACGAACGCGTCAATTCATAATATTTTTTTAAATAGCGGAAATATGAAATATTTCATTCAGAAAAGTGTTCCTTTTCTTTTGCAAACTACTCCCAAATGATTTCTCGTCCTTTACTTTGGAATCACAAAATAAAATAATGGATGTTAAAACTGACACAAACTAATGAAGAAAAAATGAAATGAAACCAATGAAATCATTCAGTGTTGTTTCATTTTTGAAGATTCTTCAACTGAAAAAACGGTGCGTGTAGTGAAAAGAGCTGGAAGCACCCGTCGCAGAAGGAAGATGGTCAAAGAAAATGTCGATAAAGACCAACTTCACGAATCTTCATCAGACCAAACAAAAACAGACGATGCGCATGCGCAGAAGACCGACGATGATGACGTGGACGCCCGTCCTCCGCAGTCCTCTGTTGAACAGTTCACGGCGACTGAGGGAACCGACACCTCTGTCCTCCCCCATTCAAACCAACACCAAGACGCAAAACAGGATGTTAAGCTGTCAAGTGACAACAATGCTGGCAAGTATACATCACTAAGTGATGGAACTGCAACAACGACACAAACCGTCCAAGAACCCAGTGGCTCTGGCTGTGACGACGCGTCTGCTCATGGCGATGACTTATTTGCTGAAGTTCCATCAAAACCAGATTCAGAAAATCTTGACTTTGAAACAAAAGAAAAGACAGAAGGCCCTGCTACGGGGAATCTCCAGGAAGATTCAGGTTTGTGCTTGAATTGTGGAGGTTGAACACTTTGTGAGGTAACAACAGTTCATTGTGAGGTAATACCACTTGTTTGTGAGGTAATTCTCAAAAAACACAACATGGTCTAAAAAAGCTTTCCTTGTAAAACGCAACAGAGTGGTTTTTATAATACGTGATAATGTTGTGAAAGCCGTTTGGCTGTTTCCTGATAATTTAGTCATATTTTCATACTAATATTTAAAGGTTCTGCTTCAGTCAAGAAAGTTCGAGTGGTGAGGCGAGCTGGAAGTACCAGACAAAAAAAGAAAGTCATCAAAAAAATCACGCACCTGTCCCCGCAGTCAAAACAAACCGGTGGTCAAGCAGAAGAAAAAAGTTCGTCTGAAATCCTTCCTGAAGTTGTTGGGAAGGAAGAAGACAAATCGGAT
>JGI24158J21664_10007817_pt1 | contig 14206 bp, 6 predicted proteins | sample Ectturendosymbi3_FD_21664 | JGI IMG/M metagenome (IMG submission 21664) | reverse complement strand
CAAAGCTATATTTGCTGTGGCGAGTTTTCATAATTCATCTGGTCAATTTTGCAAAACCTGCGTGATGTTCTAATTGTAGTACGTTTGTCCGTAGTCGAGTGTACATACAAGTCTACTTAATTGGCGGTTTGTGTAGCAAGGTTTTATTGATCGCTGTGGAGGAGATCTCAAACGTTTGCAGCTCTTGTTTCTAAGTTAGGGTTTCTCAAACGGGCCCTCGTCCCCCTTGGGGGCCACGTGCAGAGGCCGAGCTGGGGCCACGACCATAGGTCAAAACTAGGTATTTTTATTGATGAGCAGGGGGGCACAAGTGTTGAGAGTCTTTTGAAGGGGGCCATGGCTCATGAAAGTTTGAGAAGCACTGTTCTAAGTGATACTGACAAGTCGTGCTAGCTGGTCCCGCAATCAGGGGGAGAGCAACCGGGCAATTCCCCCCCGAAATTTTCAAAAGCATGTTCAGTTGTTAGGTCAGTTGAATATATCCACTGGGTGCGTCCCTGCTTGCTAAGTAAAATAAAGTCATGGTTTGTGGTTTCGTTGAAAACCATGGCAATCCAAAAACCAATGCTTCTTTCTTTGCAGATGATTGCAATGCTTACTTGAAAAGAAATGCCCTGCGTTGAAAATCTGCAGATTGCGCACTGTGTAAATTGTCGTAATACTAATAAACCTGGCTACTGCTGCCAACGAAGCGTTTTTTTGTTATTGTTACCGTAACATGGGGCATTTTCTTTGTAGTGCAGAAATGATAAAGCGTCTTGTGAACATCCATTTGCATTGCATCGTCAGCAATGTTCCCTCTGAGGTGCGCAAATACTCAGCACCACCAGAACTGTTGCGCAGTGAAATCTCATTCTCGCGCACTTGCAACATTCCAAAGCAATGGAAACTCCAACGAAAACAAGGAGCTATTTTAATGAAATGTGTATTTTGTTCGTATTTTGATAAGATTGTAAATATGCAATTCACAAAGTTTGTAATTCATTGAAAACTCCACTTACTCAGCCCTAAAATAATCATGCTCACCAAAACAAATGTTTGTTCAGTGTAAAATTGTCTTAGAGGGAACACTGATCGTCAGCAATTTGAAAATGATAAACAAAATGTCGACGTTCCCCCCTGGAAAAATTTGTGCGGACGCCCATGAATGATCGTGCTTTCTCGCTTTAGTTTTTTCGTGCTGTCCCTCATGACGAATTGTTTGTTTCTTTCCGTTCTCAAAACAAACAGAATCAACCCGCTTCTTGTTACTATTTTATCAAAATTAGCTGCAATAACAAATGTTATGCACAAATTACTATGTGTGTTGCACACTATTCCAAACGACAATTAAAAACTACGAGGTTCCCAATTTCAAGAGCACCGATCTAAACCGCATCCAAGTGAATATACGCTCACTTGCTGCAACATACAAGTTACACAGCGCTACTGCACAATGCTGGCTACTGCCATCGGTAATTGTGATGTAACAAACGTAACCTACAATGAGAATAAGTATTGTGTCGTCACGTGAACTGGCTATCTCGAATCCTCGATGTACCAGCGCCGACATCAGTGACTACGTCAGGTCGTTGTTATGTGCCACATTTGCTTGTTGGTTCCGAAGCGGTGCAGTGTTAAAAGTTTTACCACTTTTATCACTCAAGCTTCTTTTAAACCAAGCTTAGACTTGTTTCCTTGTAAATGTATGTATGCGAAAGTGATTGATATACGCAATATGGTCCTGTGAAGGATTGGATTGCAAATCGACATCGCNTCCCCCCACCAAATTAGCCTGTGTCCGCTACTGGGTGTCACCNTTCTTAGAATTAAGCGAAATTGTAACAAAAAATTACTTTTTAGCCAGATCTTACTGGCCAACTAGAATCTCATCCTGCACAGAAATGAAATCAAGTCGTCAGCAGGTTGCCCACAGGCGTTTGCCTCGCTGACAATTCCAGATCAACTTACGGCAACATGGCGTAAGAAACCTATTTTGTGGAATTGTTCGAGGCGGAAAAGCAAACTCTAGAATTGCATTTATAGCTCAACAGAGAAAAGTGCCTTCGTGTTATCTTGGCTACAGTTCATGAGTTTGACAGAAGACAAATGAAAAAACGTGAAGATAACGCTCTGAACAAACAATTGTTTGCTTTTTTACACTGCAGGTGGCTTGCCTTTCCGTCAACCCCAACAATACGTTTCCAACAATGGGCTGCTGGATATCACTCTCAACGTAGAAGTTACAGATTTTGTTGTTGACTGGCTGCAACTACGTCGTCGGAGTTATGATTCACAAATTCCTGGACCAACATGGAGAATCAAACGCGGTGACGAAATCAATCTTCGCTTGGTAAGAATCACTGGACCTTACGTGATGATGTCAGATTAATACAAAATAGTGAAATTACAGATCAGTACGTAGCTTGCCATTAGCAAGTACCGTGCTAAAACTACTTTTTCCTTAGTGATCAGAGAAGCAAGCACAAGACGCTTTCCAATGTCTTAAATGAACCAAAATATGACAACCCCAACGAAGATCTAAAACAGTGTTTTCTCGAACTTTTTCTCATTTTTGAAAAATTTGAAAACCACTGAAACTTTCAAATATGCCACTTTTGGGTATAACCTGCCGACGGATTACGCGAGGTGGACAAGCAAGGTGGACAAGCAAGGCCTCAAATAACGATTTTTTGTCTAGTTTACTTCGCAAAAAACTGCTAAATTGCCATTTGAAAAATTTTCACAAATCTCTGTTGACGTTTTCAAGTCACCATATTGTTCACCTAATTCATTTCTAAATCATCTCATGCAAACTTGGGTTTATGCACTTGCTCCTTATCGATATGGAAGACAACTCACTACCAAGATTAGGCTGCAATCATGAACACAGGCTTTATGCAGTTTCACCTGCAGGCACCAAGTAACATCTCTTAGAACTAGTTGTAAGTGGTCTTTTAATTTATCCCTGGTGAAGTTTGTTCCGTTTTTGTTTGTTGTTAGCCATACCAACAAGACTACAAACTGTGATCAAACAGTGTTCCTCTGTAGTAAAGTGACATTTACACTGCCTTATATTTCCTCATCTCCGTTAATGAATTGCTTGGGGCGCCTTTCCTTGTGTTGCCGCATTCAAAATATTTCAGTTTCAATGTCAGTTGAGTAAAAACCAAACACTCTAAATTTGCTGAAAATACGTATACGTGAAATTAATCTGGTTACTGGTAGCAGCAGAAGAGAAGCATATCTTAGGAACAGTAAGTGTTTGGGCGAGGCATTTGAAAGCTTTATCTTTACGTAGCTTTGCAGAGATGTTCTGTGAAAAATTAAACTTGCTTTCGTAATTGACAAGTTTAAGAAGTCAGCGTTGTTATTGCCGGAGATAAGGCAAGCCTTCAGAGCCCTTGATCGACTTTACAGTGTTTCTGGCGCCAAAGATATGGCCAAAAAACCCTAAATCTTTCAGGAAATCCCTGGAGGATTATCGGGATCCCCTAATGTATTTGCGGTTTTTGGCCATAATTTTGGAACCAGAAACGGTAGAAATTCAATCAAACCCTCTAAAGCAGGGGTTCCCAACCTGGGGTACATGTACCCCCAGGAGTACATTTGCCTTTCTGAAAGGGTGCATTTAAGGCTAACAGAAGATGAGAAAAATACACTTACGTATTATTTATTTCGAAATATTTATACATATATCACTGAGTATTATTATCAAAAGTCAATATTTGCTTATTGTTAAATATGTCTATGAATGATCATGATAATATATTTTGTCGTAGGACATTATAGGGGTACATTTTCATCTGTCAACATGCTGAAGGGGTCCATGCTTATTTGTTAAAATGTTGAAGGGGTACATGCTCATCTCTCGGAATGCTGAAGGGGTACATCGTCAGAGAAAGGTAGAGAACCCCTGCTCTAAAGGCTCGTATTATAGCCCAGTTTCCAATAAATGCTCGAGTCAAAATGTGGCTCTTGGCATTGGCGTCCAGGGCCTAATAACGTAATCCAAACATAAACAAATATGCATAAACATACTTCCATCATGTCAACATGTACAAAAAAGCCGACATCCAAAGCTTTAACAATTTTTTTAATTCTAATTTACAAGACTTTCTCCATCTTTATCTTAGAGGGTTTGAACAGATCTCTAGCTCAATCGACTGGCGAGCAGATTTGGATCAATTACAACTGTAATTTTAATTGAGTGTAATTAATTGCATATTTTTGAGTAATTGTAATTGTAATGGAGACTTTTTCTTCTTGTGTAATTGCAATTGTAATTTGCAACAAAAATTGACCAAATTACAATTACTTTTGTTTCCAACAACTGCACAGAATTCGAGAAAACGCAGAAAAGCAAAACCATCGTTAAACCTTCTGAGTGACCTACAACCACTCCACAGTCCACAGCGCTTGTCAGGCACACAGCATGATCGCACACAAGGTAGCCAGACAGGACCATAGCAGTGAAGTAAACGAACGATGCTCATGCATGACGCACCATTCGACAGATATAATGCATGAGTCAGCGAGAATGCTTACGACATGGGAAAACCGCAAGACGCTTGTATGGAGCAAGATAGCGTTCGTTACAAATTTCCGTGGCCGTTCACAAAACACTCACGTGATAGGTCAACACGAGTTAGCAAATTGGATGGAACATTCGAAAATGTCAAATGGCTGCAGTGTAGAAGTATTGACTGTGCTGTACCCAAGGTTAAGACGAGACAGCGATGTGTTGCATCCTCAATGTGCTGCATGTAATGCTCAGAAAAAAAATTTCAATTAGTCCATAGTCTACTTGGCAGGTGTTTTGAACTGTTCAGATTTGAAGCAGTGTTTGCGTTTTGCGAGGAAGCGTATACTTAAAAATTTTTGAGTTAGTTTCCAGTGGCAACTCTGGCACTTGGGCTCCTCAGGCTTAGATTTGCATTGTAGAACGCGAGCTACTTGTTTTGTATGGTTGTGCCACCACCCACACCATTAACTTGGGCTCTGTTCATTGTGCTTTGCCACTGTTCATGTGTTTTCGTACTGTGTCTGGCCTTTCGCGTTCATGTTGCAGGTGATCTGAATCAAAAAGTATCGTTCGTAGCAAGCGTTCTCCCGACTTCGTTCGCCCGCGCTTTACTCAGGCTCATCCGTTAGAGCCATGGGTGGTGGAACCTTTTTCAAAGTGGGGGGCAAAAGTAAACGTCAAAAAAACTATAGAAAATTTTTGTGATTTTAATTGGCAACTGTGACGTCACAAGCATTGAAATATGACGTCATTACCTCTACACCACAATGAAGATTTAAATTACACTATTTTATACAAAATTGCACCTCTATGAAAATGTATCGGTGAAAGACGTGAAATTCAAAAAGGCTGTTACAGGGGCTATCCATGTCAACAACTTCACTCGGGCTCATCGTACGATTTATTCTGACTGAATAAAGCCGTTCGACGCTTGCTTCACTGAAATTTCCATTTGCTTTCATTCTGGATGGCATTATCGGTGCAATAAATGAGACTTTCCCGTGATAACGTCTCCATTGTTAAGTAACATACGTTACAGAGCAATGATATCGCCAGTAAGTCCTCTGCTTACTGTAGTCTCATTCATATTAGCCCGGGTTGCTGGGCAACTTACTTACTGTTCGTTTGAAATTATTCTCGAAACAGGAACTGTCCATTGGATTGGATTTCAAATCCAATGTCCTGTACAGATCCATTGCTTTAAAAAACATTCAGTCCGATGTGATTTATGCTTTAAAAAATACTTAATTGCTTAGGGCAGCTCGGACTTTAATGCATGAACACGAGTAAAGGGCGAGCGAACGAAGTCGAGAGAATGCCTAACACGATGTTCTTTCATTCAGGTCACCTCCAACATGAACGCTAAAGGCCAGACATGGAACGAAAATATATGAACAGTGACAAGGCCCAAAGGAAAGAGCCCGAGTTAGCAACTTAGTGAAGTGGGACCGTGTGTGGTGTCACAAATATACAAAGCAAACTCGCGTTGTTCGATGTAAATTGTGATCGAAGATTCGGGCCAAGCCCGAGGAGCCCGTGTGCCGGAGTCGCCACTGAGCTGTTAACAACACTAAGAACATAGCTTGAAAAACAGGCAAAAATGGCGCAGCATTGATACATGTCTTAAACACATTCAAAATCATAGCGTGTCTACATCTTGTACACAGAAGTAACATGATTGAATACTCATTCTACATGCCCTGCATTAGATACCGGAATGCAAAGATAAGAAAAAGCAAATGTAGTAACTAGCAAGTTGTCTGTAAGGATGCCATTTGTGTGCCAATGCAGAAACAAAACATAGCTATTTAGTGTTGCCAATGAAAAAATAAAAACACAATTGAAATTGATCTGCCAAATATTTAACTTTGCGTATAAGATTCAGAAAAATTTCACTATTTAGAATGGTGTTAAGACACGTGGAATTAAACCAATTTTAATGGTGTGGAACGAACGTTTTCCTACACACAATCATGAGTGTCGGAAAGAGGAAGGAATTTGAAAATTTCAGCAAAAAGTCTGTTTTCTTAGTTTCGAGTGGTAAAAAACAAATTTCACCACTTTTCACCACCACCTAGAAAAATTTTTGGAAAAATCTACTAGTAGTCCCCCTGGCAAAATCGTTCCGACGTCCATGCACACAAGCATGTAAATTTACACCAATTTTGTAAAAAGTGTGTTGTATTACACCATTTGGCAACATTGTTCAACAACACCAATGCGGTAAGCAAGCCATAGCAGGGTAACAGAGTGTGCACGATGTATTCTGCCAAACAATTACGAAATCCTGACAAATTACAAATAATATATTACAAGTTTGTCTTACGTAACACATTACCAATGATATTGACTAAATACTGCCAAAATTGTGCAACATTTTTTTCATTAAAGGATTGACTTCAACAGTGGACCCAATACTAACTGTGTTACTTAAACGTATTTAGGCAAAATTCGAAATTTAAACGTTGGGAGGTCAGGACCCCTAGAAATAAAAGTGGGGGGCCTAAGCCTATGCGCCCCCCGGTTCCGCCACCTATGGTTAGAACCTGAGCTGCCAATTGCAAAAAACAATTTTTTACAATATAATTCATTTCAGATTGAATGTTTTTTGAAGAAATGGATTTGCATAGACTATTGGATTAAATTCCCAATCTATGGACAGTTCCCATTCGAGAGCAATTCTAACTTGCGTTATCTTTGCCCTGGGACGTGAATCACACAGCAATGGACGAACTCTCATGACAACTTCTCATTCATTGTTACATGTCATAAGTCACAAAGCAAATATAGTGCCAGCCAGATTGAGAGCAAATGAAATTTTCCGTGACGCATTCCTCGAACTGTTGCATTCAGTCAGCTGTCAGTATAATCGCGACTTATAGATCCCTACGCAAAGCTTTTTTATTGCTATTTTTTACTCAGAAATGAAAGAAGGCTAGGTATCAAAAAGTAAGTCATTTGGGACTAGAAAGATTGCGGAAAGGCATATATTTTCCGTGTATGTCATCTCTCCTGCATTTTTATTGATATTATTTCTATGGATTGTATGCAAAATATACGACGAGCCCAAGTAACGCTGTTGCACTGGAGTCTCCCTGGTTAGATCAACATTGGGTACGATAAAGTCAATGTATTTGTGTTCATTCATTCAATCATTATTCATCCACAAACAAATGCGTATCTCAGTAAATTACGATATATTGCAGAAATATTATAAAATTTTGAAAATGGTTAATAAAAACGAATATCTTGAAAACACTGCTGAATCCCTGCCAACACCACAGTCTAAAATTTTTAAACCTCAAACCAAAACTGAGGTACGCGGCAAAACTGCAAGAAGAAACTCAAATTTTCAACTAAAGCAACATCTAATTTGATCACGCATTTGTTTCTTCCCTTGCAAAATCTGTCATAAATTTGCCACTCCGTCTATTTCCCGGTTGATGACGTTTTCGGTTCATAAGTGTGTAGCCCAAATCCTGCTATTCGAAATTGCGAGCTTTCTTGTAACATTAAAGACCGAAAATCTGAGCCATGGAAGTCGCATCATTTTGGGACATACTCTTTATTTTTTGCTGTTGGAGAATTAACACGTATACGCGGAAGTTTGCAGTGCGCCAATCAGCATTGAAGTTGTACCTGGATGGCAGTCGTGCGTTTGAGCTGCGTGTTTTAATTTACTGCAAATAGCTACAATTGTGTACTTGCCTAATTCATTGTTCGTCGCGAGCTTGGCTAACTGACAGTGAGGTCTGTTCGCTAAGTTTGGACTGCGCTAGCAGAATGTTGAATTTTGTTGCTGTTGTATTCCAGAAACTGTATTCAAACTCGAAGATCAATCATTGTTCAAACAATCAACTGCTGTTTCTTAAATTGTGACAAGTGTTGCGCTGATAATCTACCGTTGTGTAGCGACATCTGTAGGAAATAAGAGGCTGCAGCTCCGTTGATATTCGGGATTCGTGAGGTGTCAAAATAGGCAAAAAATTGTTGAATACGCCGTGAAAAACTTAGTGAGTGCTGTTCTCTAAAGCTTGCAAAAAGCTTGTTGTGGCACCACTTCTGGAATCATTCCAACATGTCTGCTTCTTTTGTTGTCATATTCTTAAAAGAAATTGTAATTTCAACTTGTAATCAATTACAAGTGCGAAAGTAATTGAAATTGTATTTTGATGTTTTTAGCACAGAATAATTGTAATTGTAATGTAATTGACAAATTTGAAGGTGTAATTGCAATTGTAATTGTAATTGAACTGAAATGATGTAATTGATCCAACTCTGCTGGCGAGTTATGGTCTTTAGCCTAAACGCCAAGGTTATTTATTGTGGGACTTGAATTTTTGCTCAATTTTTGTTTTTTGAGCCATAATGTTAGCTCCAGATGTGTTGGAAAGCCAATCAAGGCTCTTAAAACTTGGATCATAGCCTAGTTTTCAAGAAACACTTGAGCCAAAAAATGGTTTTGGTGTGACGCCCAGGGCCANGTAACCTCAACCAAAAAGGGGCAAAGACATTTGCCAACGTTACCTGCAAGAAACCGCAAACCCAAAACTAAACTTTTTTAAAAGGTAAACTATTAAGACTTCTCAAATCCGTGGATGGTTTGAACAGCTCTCTAGCTCAATCGGCTGGCGAGTTACGGAGTTGCAAAGTGGCAGAACATTTAGCAAAAAAGTGGCGCCTGCGTAACTGAAAAGGTTCAGATTTTGATTTTATTGGAAATAACACTTTTTGAAAACTGAATGTAGCGGATGCCTTGTATGAAAAACAAAAGACAAACTTTTCTCGAAAATTAAAGTTTTGCTTTGTTTAGACATCTCATGTGTCTGCATATTTCGTTATTGGAGACGTGGGTGATACTGAAAACGTTTAAAAAATGTTATTGGCGTTTGAACTGCATTAATTGCAGAATAAGTTTAGTGGAGATAGGCAAACCAATAAAAATCAGCTTGCAATTATTTGGTTTGATTACCAAACTGCAATCCGATGGTGCACAAAACCATGCGTTTTATGTTTAAAAACGTTTCTGCAGGAGAGGTTAACACTTCTAACAATTGCACTGCGCGGCATATTAACCTACGCCACATAGGAAACATAACATTTTGCTCATGTTCATGAAAAGCATTGGGGCGCTAGCGTTTTAGTAAGCTGTTGGGCATAAATACAATCTTTCGCCTATTTTACACCTTACGACTTCCGTGCATCTGTAGTTCTTCAGCCTTCGTTGTCAGCATTTGCGTTGGTAATCAGCCAGTTGTATTGGTAACATTTCTGAACCCACGGTGATTGTCAGCATTTTTAGTATAGTCACGTACGAAATTATTCGAGAAAATTATGTTGTAGATCTGTGTTTATCCTTTCACTGCACAAGAATGGAATAGCCGGTTTTGAAGATATGCAATCATGTCAAATGGTATTTGTAGCCCGCGCCTGTAACATCCAGTGTATCTTCCATCAGAGTTGTCTAATGAAAATTCAACATTTTACACAAATGAGAAATACAGTTATTTAACCAATATCACTGTATCTTTCACGATAGTACAATTATTTTAGGCATTGAGCAATCGTTTCACAGGAGTGTTTAGAAGCCTTTATCACAAGATGGCGTTTTCTTTCGAATTGTGAAAACGAAGATTTTTTTGTCTACATAAGTTTCCTTGTTTTTTTAACACTATTCCTTAGAGAGGTAAGACTTTTCAATTACATTCCAGTTAGAAATATAGAAAATTAAATTTTTTCTTTGCGGGGTATCGGTTTCATCGTCGTGTTTGTCTATGTGGTCTTGTAATGGAAGTTTCAGAAAATGGTAGCCGAACTGTTCGTTAGGTCAATCAAATTTTTTTCTATTCTGGTCTGAATTCAGGAAAGCACTCAAACTTTAGATGATAAAGTCGTCCTTAAATGAGAAAGGTAAGCAGTTCCTTCAAATAATAAAGTTAAAGATCAGTTTTCGCGCTTGTTTGATTAATTATTTCAAACTGCCTACCCTCTCGTAGTTTCTGTCTGTTTTAGCAGTTTGATTTTAAATGACGACCTATAGAATCTGATTGACAATACTATTATAAATGCTGAACTCTTTGGTCTTGTCGCTGTTTTCCAAAACAGTTTTTCTCGTTTGTGCGTAACTTATGCTAATATTGCTGTTTATCGCGATTTTGTACCAATTTTTGTTTTTCCTTTGAAAATGACCTGTCGTATAGGTCCAAACGGTAGAATGATTTCCTTATAAAATCACACCAGAATAACAAACAAGTTGATTGAAAAATGCCTAGTGGCAAACACACAATGTGTTGCGTGAAACTGCAAGAACATCAGCTACGACTGAGTTGATAAAAAACACTTGCATCATTGAAAACTAGGCAAAATTCGTATTTCTAGCTTGAAATTTAGTATATGCTGAATTCCAAAGTCTGTCTGGTACAGTTAACTGCTTTATGTGTTTGTTGATACAGTAGAAGCATTCTTTTACAGAAGTTTTCTAAATAATCGAAATTTGTCTTTGAACAAATATCATCTGTTAAATGCAATGTATTGCATATTGGAGGCACCAAAAGGCCAAACTTTAGGAAGCCCAAAACCACCTAGCATCAGCCCTTTGTGCTAGAAATGTAGGAAAAGGGACATTTTACACAGACTTGTTGGTCGACGAAAACGAACCATGGGCAAACCACATCGGCGGCAACAGGTAAGTCGAAATTACCATTTTTGTCTTCTGTGAAGGATTTTGATGACGACAAAGTCACCATGCATGTCATAATCAACCGGGTAGTACCCAACGGGCTGTTAGACACTGGTGCGAAATGCAACGACACTAGTGAGACCTTTGTAATCGTGCGTGTGTTAAAAAACAAATCAACCTGGAAAAGCTTGATTTGGCAGTAAATGCAGCTAGTGTAACAACCACTGGGTTTTGCGCTGAATCAGCAGAACTTCTCGATCTGAGAAACAAAAGGGATGAAGTTCTCAGGTATTAATGGTCTCCTGTGGGCCGCTATTCTGGCTCGTGAGTTTTGAAAAACAACAAGTGTAAACATCAACTTTGGTAGACCCAAACGCTCAGAGGCATTACGTGCTAAATCAGACCGGCTATTTGAGCACCTGACTCCAGATTGCCAACCGATTTCAACTAAATCAAGAAACATTCGAAAGCAGATCCGAATTTTATTCAAAATCAAATAGCGCAACTACTAAGCAATGGCATAAATACACCAAGCAAATCTCCCTGGCTTGTTCATTTTGTAATTGTAAAAAATGAGAACAAAAACGTGTGTGTGTTGACCACAGCACAATTGTTACCAAATTTACTCATCTGGATGCTTGTCAACTTCGTAGCAAGCAAAGTGTTGTGAACAACGTTGCATAGTGCAACCGATGTTTGAGTTTCGACCTCCAAATTTCGTGTCATCAAGTGCCACTTTACCAGACGATAGAACGTATACAGCAATTGAAGCTAACGGTAAACTTTATCAGTTCAAGAGATTTCTTTTCGGACTGAAGAATGCTGTTGTTTGCTTCAGGCGTGTAGGCTAATTAATGATATCGTTGCCACCTATAATTGCAAAAAATCTTTTGCTTATCCTGACAATATTACGGTGTGTGGAAACACTCTTAAAGAGCATGATGAGAACTTAAAATAAACTTTCTGAAGGAATCTCAAAGGGTCTTTGGAAACCTAATCCTGACAGAATGAAGCCTGCACTGGGGATGCCAGTTCTGAAGTCTCAAGGAACTACTTCGAGTAATGGAAATGTTCACGTATTACCAGTGACGTATTTACGCATAAGCCTAGGCCAGATAGGCCATGGCCTGGGGCCCCGCGCAACTCCTTCCTATGACGACTCGTTATTAACTTAAAATTTGCGAAAGTGCGCAGAGGCATAACTTCACAATTTACTTTAAACGAGCAGAAATGCAAACGTCTAGTCTAGACTATTATCATAACAGGAGCACCATAATATTCTTTGAAACGCAACAGAATGATAATACTGCTTTTCATTGGATGTGTACAGTGTCTGGTGGTCATGCGTTGTTGTGAGCTGTTTGTCAGTGGAGGATTGGACATCAAGTAAAAAAGTGCCGTGTGAAAGGCTTGATACTAAGGAACATGGCTGGGCGCGAGAGAGATGCAGACCATTTGTATGAAAGTGGTTACAAGCAGTAGCGTAGCCAGCTCAAAATGTAGGGGGGAATGTTTTAACTTTAAGCGAGGAACAATATATTTTCGGGACACTGCCTGCCAAAGCACAAAATAACAAGATTTGCTAGAAATTTGTAGAGGCATGATCCCCTTGGCCCCTTCTGGCTACGCCTATGGTTACAAGAAAAGAATGAAAAAAAAAACTGTACTTATTGTAGGTTACTTGATGTTCAATCTTCCACTGATAAAAAGCTCGCAACAACGCAAGACCACCAGATACTGCAGTACGCCGAAAAAAAGCAGTATTGTTGTTTTTGAGACGAATGCAGGAAGGGCTTTAATTTCTGTTGAAAATCTAAGGCAATCGTAGAAGCAAACGCGATACCACAAAAGATACATTTTTGAGATGGCGCTACACATGAGAGGGCATACTTTCACGCTTTTCAGAGAAACGGTCTAATAGGTCATACCTGCGTGGGGCCCCAAAAACTAAGATTGGCTAGGGCCCCGCGATCCCTAAGTCTGTCTTTGCGTCTTACACACAATGAATTCTTTCTATTCTGCAAAGATAAAACCACTGGTCGTCGCGAAAGAGTTTCCGCGAGCAAAAGAGGAATTGCAAGCTTCAGAACGTTGAAGGAAAATTTTTCTGCAACTTCCTTCGGAGTAATAAATGAAAAACTTACGTTTGTACTGGAAACTGACGCATCTCAGAACGCAATGTTGCAGCGCTAAATCAGCAAAATTGTCCAGTGGCTTTTTTCTCCGTGATGCTAAGCAAAAATGAAGTTTGTCACGTCAGCGTAGAGAAAGAAGCATTGGCCATTGTCGAAATCGTCAGGAAGTGGGAGCGTTTTCTCACTGGACGCCACTTTGCATTTGAAACCGATCAAAGATTATTTTCATTTGTGTACAATGCCAAAAATCATGGTACAAATTAAAAACTAAAACATTTCGTGATGATGCAACCATTTGCCGAGATAAATTTTGATATCGCTTAATGCTATGCGAAAACAATTGTGCGCTTGATGGGCTGTCTAGAGCTGATTGCGCTAAAATATACAAGAGTACTTCATGAATCTTTGTGTCACCATGGCATCACTCACTGGTTTCATTTTGCCCGCTCAAAAACTTTAATAACTCCATGGACCTTGTCCGTAGAACAGTAAAGCAGTATGGGATGTGCGTAATAGTTAAACCTAATTCCTACAAAGCGTAATCGGTTTAAGCCGTGCAAGCGTTTTTTTGTAACGAGTGAATATCATGACAGGATTTTGGTTTAGGTTTCAGGTTTCAGGTTCAGGGTTTTAGGTTTAGGTTTAGAGTTTTAGGTTTAGGTTTAGAGCGACGACCAGTGGTTTTACCTTTGCAGAATAGAAAGAATTCATTGTGTGTAAGACGCAAAGACAGACTTAGGGATCGCGGGGCCCTAGTTTAGGGTTTTAGGTTTAGGGTTTTAGGTTTAGGGTTTTAGGTTCAGGGTTTTAGGTTCAGGGTTTTAGGTTCAGGGTTTTAGGTTCAGGGTTTTAGGTTCAGGGTTTTAGGTTCAGGGTTTTAGGTTCAGG
>JGI24158J21664_10007815_pt1 | contig 14206 bp, 9 predicted proteins | sample Ectturendosymbi3_FD_21664 | JGI IMG/M metagenome (IMG submission 21664) | reverse complement strand
AGCTTTTATCACATTGTATGCGTGGTTTTAAACAAATGCCGAAATTGCATTTGACAGTAAGTACTTGAATAGGCTTTGTAGGAATAGGCTTTGTCACAACCTACAGTGTGATACGTGCAATTTATAGGCAAGCCACTTCGACATGCTTTATTAAGTTGTTGCTTTGACGTTTTGTGAAGTCAGCTTGCAACGGGTTCGAAAACAAAACGGCGTGATTGCCTGTGTCCTTGTGCGCTATTAATGCCAAGGCTCTTATGTTCCGGCTTATTGCGCAAAAGTTAATTCGGAAAACTGTCACTATTGTGTCACTCGGTTTTGACAAAAGATAGGAAGGGATGACGTCGTGTAAGCAGTAGTCTTTAGCAAACTCCATGTACATGTAAAGCGCCCCTCGGCAACGCTTTATGGCACCATTCGCATTAACGACGTGATGAGAAAAGTTGAAGGCTCGTCGACTAGTTTGGAAAATTTAGTCAAATTGTCAAGAGAGGGACGTTGAAAACTTTACCTGATATATGTTTTTGAGGCGCTTTTGTTGTTTTTTATTCTTATCCTAAATGGAAACGTTGTTCGTTACTAATCCCGTAAACCTGTGGCATGAATTCCCAGAAATATTTCGTTCTCTTGCTCTAATTAAACACAAATCGCATTGAGCTAGAGGAAGACTAAAATAACAATCAGTGTCACGATCACGTATAAAAGAACTAATTCTCGTTCAGTCGTATCGCAAAGCGCCATTTTCATTTCCCACGTATCGAAATGTCAGTGCTGTGCAGGATGAAATGGAAGTGCTGCTCGACGCTGTCCGCAACCACGACAACGAACTTGCTTGCTCGTGGAGCCACAACGCGAACTGGTCCACGCTGCAAGAGCTGATGAAGCATTCCGATCCGTCCATGGACGTCAACGGGGCCGACGCGCACACAATGGACGCTGAAATGCGCGAGGCCATCGAACGAAGCTTGCAGATGCAATAAGGAATGTGGCTAGCGTGATGTTGTCGTACGATGAACTGGCTTGACATGATTTAAGGCGATTCCGCAAAGCTTTGTTGTCATCGCTACTGATGTTCGCCTCGTATATATACATGGTCAACGTTTGACAGAAAAATTAAAGTGCTTTGCGTGGTTATTGTTCTTTTCGTCTCAACCGATGCATAGATACAGTCACTTGCAAGCGCGTGAACGGTGGAAGCAATGTTATAGTGTTGGTTTGCCTGCTAGTACCTAAGGGATATACTGTACTGAATGATTTGGCGTCCATGGGCTTATACGCTGACTTGAACCAAACCAAAAGGCTGCCTTGCTTATTTCATTGTTCAGGTTCGAATCTGCTTACGTGCGGAATCCGCACATTACTAAGTTTGACAAAACTGAAAACGTGAAATCGACTGCTCCGAAAAAATAAATTGGGATATGTTTGAACAGACAGCAGCCAGCAGAACCGCCGTTGGTGCACTGTGATGACTGAAGTCGCTTGGGAAAAAACCCTGCGTTTGGTTTGCTGCTTTTGCCGCAGGAAATCAATGCAGGGAAAAATAATTCTATTATACCGTCAACGGGTTGAGGTTATGTTGTGTACTAAAAAAAGAAAGTTTTCTACACAGAGAATTTTAACCGCAGGAAGCCGAAGAAAGGCCGTAATAACCTTCCTGCTCCCGCGTCACTTTTGGTTTTGTTCGGTTTGGTCTTCTTTTTCTAATCGCCGTGGGCGCCCGCGCCTGCTGCTGTTCATGTGACCTGCTGCGTTTGGCCCATTATAAGCGCTCCCGATCCTGCGACAGAATCGAGATAAGCAACGTTTGTTTAAACTTAAGTTACTGTAATTTTCACCTGTTGATAGCAATCAAAAAAGTTTGGAAAGCGTTTCGTGACACGCTAAAACCCTTGAGTGGCTGCTGTTGCCAACAAGAGACTGACTTAGTTTTTTATGATTTCAACGCCTACACAAAGAAAGTCTTATACCACCATTTCCCAACCCCACAATGGTGTCGAGCAAACGATAATAACTTTAGAAATGTGGCGTAGAGCTGTAGAAACGATGTTCGTTTGTGCTGGACGTGGATAGAGCAGTTGTGTTTGAAACATCCGACCAGATTCTGTGCAAACAACGTAGTGTTGCTGATCCTTAAAATGAAAATTTCGCAAGAGGCTTTGACATGACTGATGCACTTGATTGTGTTGACAGATGCATAGACCATTGCTGCCGTGTTGTGTTCGGTCTAGTATCATCCGATACCTCTGCTTACGTCTGGACGTTGAATCACTAAAAACACATGAGGAAAACAACGCTTTTAAGACACATACGATAAGTTTTGGTAACGTCATCGTACTAATACTCAACAGCTTTTGAAAAAGAGCAAGGAAGGTGTGTTTGTTGGCTGGTGACTAATGCTCCCTCTTCTGTAGATGTGTTGTTCCTAATCGTGAGTGCTTTAAACATGAAAACATATATCTTTTGAGATTGGTCTCACTGATGTACTGACGCCTCTCACAAACGAACCGATGTGAAAGGTCTCCCCACTAGGAAGTGACTCTGGTACTCATTTGCATTCCGTTGTCATGCTCCTGTTTCTTTCCTTTATCCTCTCTTCGTAAAGGGGTTCAGGGAACGGCGTTTGCTGTATGCAGGGGCGTAGCGAGGTTAGATGGCGCCCGCGGCAAGAAACCAGTTTGGCACCCCCGTATTCGAACCTGAGTCTTTCGGAAGTAAATGTATTCAAGAAAGTACTTGGGACTTTTCGGCGCCCGGGGAATTGTGCCCCCCTTGTTACGCCCCTGGCTGTAAGATGCAACTATGGGCGGTTGCGTCTTCAGCGTATGCCTCGCCGTATCATGCTTGCTGCTGTATGTGTTATTTATTGTGCACGTTTGGTTCATTACAAAGATTTTACTGGTAATTGCACTACGTTGCGATGAGAACTAGAAGCGCCGTACAAAGTCATTATTCACTTTGCAAGGCAAGGTTGTCCCCTTGTTGGCGCCTATTCTTTCATCGTGTTTCTCGACACAACGGGGGGCTATTTGAATTAAGTTGACGTTATAGCAAGAAGTATTATGAAAATGAGTAGTGCATTTTGTCTGACGTTAAGAAATTGTAAGATTCGCGCATGTTGTTATTCCGAAAAAATAGGTTCTGGACATCCCTGGAAAAAATTTACCAGAATGGATTTGTTTTTCGACTGCGGGACGCACAATTTCTCGAAGTGAAGTTTTGAGTGTCGAAGCAACGCGGAAGCAAAGGTCTTTTTGAACGGACCCCTAACTGAAGTGTGACAGGCAATGGGTTTGTCATCACGGGATGTGAAACTACTGTATGGACGGGATTTAACAACACTGAACGTATTCCGATCGATTCGACGTTTCAAGCTTGGCGAGTGGCATTGAAAATAAGGGGAAATTGTTATGGCTCACGTTCAGAGCGGCTCTATTTTCACTGGAACACTGAATGTGATTACGTTTTAAAGGCCAAAATCTACGCTTACCATCGACTGCAGAAGTTGCAGAGGATTTCAACCTTTCGCCATGTGCTTGGAAGTTAACCATCGCTCAGAACAGGGGTTCCCAATCTTTCTCTGACCATGTACCCCTTCAGCATTTCAACAGATGAGCATGTACCACTAAAATTTACGCTAAAAAAGATGAGTGAAGTCAAATCTACTGAATTTTGAAACTATAAAGGTAGACTCCGTTTTTATGTCTCGAAGTTGATTTGTTGCGGCTGTACAATAAACGTACCCCTTCAGATAGGCAAATGTACCCCAGGTTTGGAACAGCTGGGCCAGCAGAACGGACTGTCAAATGAACACATCACCAGGACGCGCACAGGAAAAACGATTAAAGAATCATTGGCCATCACAGGAACTCGCGAAGGAAAGATCTGGGTCACATGTCAATCGAAATCGGGAAGAACCATGGAGGTGTTTTTCACTTGAAACGTAAGAACACATCAGTCATACGTAATCCAGAAACAATCCCTGCCCCAAATCTGACGACTCCACAAGATATCAGATCCTCAAGCTTTATCGGAACGTCTAAAAACACGCACTCGGAAGGCTTAGTCATAAGCGAAAAGTTACATACAAAATATCTTCAGCGTTTCACTTCAGTGGCTGTTTCGAACTGTGGTTAATTTGTTTAACTCGCGGTTTTACAACATGAAGTCAGTGGTCCTGTCCTCACTTGGCACTGGTAAAGGATAAATCCTACATTCGCAAAAAACTGTGTTGAAGCGACACGAAGGCATTTTACGCGGACGCACAATCAGTTTTCACATCTTGTAATACACCTACGAATTCCTGAAGAGAGCAAATGAAAATCGTGCTTGCGCACTCCAAAGAACTATATTGAGCAGAGGGAAAAAGCCGGTGGAAGATGGAATTGCAGCACACAAAATATCATCAAGCAAAGCGGGCAGACGCCAGCAACGTTGTTAATGCTTTATTTTGTTCATCGGTGCAAACACAGCGAGCCAATACCGCACGGTATGCTTAATTACTAGTAACAGTGCGATCGAATAAAACGAGGCGCGGCCCAAGCTGCTTGTCGGGGCGCGAATACCGAGGCACGGCAAATTTTAGAGGACATTTCGCTCACCGCTTGACAACGGAAATTTAAACGCATTCGGCCCAGCACGCAAACATGATTGGTTGTTTCACGGAAGCTGTTGGTAAGCAACGCTGCCCGGCACTGGAGATCGGTGTTGAAGTCCAGCGGTACGCAGCTTCGTCGCAGTGCTGGGCCGAACCATCCACGTATTGCGTCCTAATATTAGGGCGCGAAAACTTTCACCCACTTCTCGCGATAACGAAAACAGTGTCACCCTGCGTTTCCGGCACGTACAGTTGATAACAAGCGAAAAAAACTAAAAATAAAACTATTTTTTGACAGCAGAACAAACATAGACCCGCACCATTTTATTTGCGTCACTCTAAACGCTGCGCAACATAGCGTTTCACTGTCTTGTAATTTCTCAGCGCAAGAGGAACTTCGCAGCTGATTGGATATTTTCCGGTGACGTATAAGGAAACCACCATATACGGCGAGATCGTCCATGACCGGTTGAAGTTTCCGTGGCAGTAACATTTAAGCCGCCCATATAACTACCCGAGAAATTTGTTATGCATAATATTTAGCGGGGAAGGCAACGCCCCCTGCGCTTTTCAAACACATCGAACAAGGTTGCTTTTGCCGGGCAAGTTGTTGAAAAACGCACAAATATGCTGCGTGTTAACACCTTTTATCAGATTTTCAGCCCTTATACCTTTTCTAAAACAGAAAAGCATTTCATTTGCCCCAAAATATCAATAATTCCATTAACCACACGAAACGTTATAGACCAAGCGAACAAACTGATTAGGTTTCAGCTTCAATCCTGATATCATTCATCAGAGGTTCATGGCCTCAATAACTTCTAATTTTTACCTTCCATTACCCTTGCCATCTTGTTTTGGTCTAGAAGCCTACGTTCGGCGCAATCTTACTGACGTCAGACGCAAGGTTATTTTTAGAATCACCGCAAAATTATCCACAAGCTGCGACTACGGTGCGCTTTTAAAGCTCAACAACAAGCAAAGAAACACTCTACTGCACAAGCATTACTTTCAAACCAAAAGGTTTCAGGCGCTCTGACCGGTTGGCCGGTACTGGCCCAAAACAACAGACAGTAAGTGGCGCGTGAGCTGGAGACGCGAAGAAAATCGGCTTCGCGTCCAGAGACGTTTCGGCCAACTATGACACTGGAACAAATAACGGACAGACAAGGGCAATTTTTCACTTTCAAGTTTATAACATTTGTTTAAAGAAGGTATACAACCGATTACGACAGAGGTTAGCCATCTTTAGCGGATGCCTGCACTGAACTTGCCTCGGGAGCGGTTTTTTGTTACCGCGTGACCACCTAACACCAAATCGATGGTTCGCATCGTTAAATTCGGGTCGGGTATGAAATTAGAAAACGTATCTTCTTGCCTAAACAAGAACAGTAAAATCGACATTTTTCCTAAGAGGCTTGCGGTATCGATGACGTGTGTTTGGAAGTACACTGGCAGTCAGCTGCATGAGGTACGTAAAAAGTAAACATCGACTGCTGGATAGTGCAACAGCGATGTAGCGCATAGTTAACGTGCGACGTAAGAGCGTGCACGCCGAGCCAAAACGGAAGGGTCAGATTTTGAAAAACTTGCACGCTTATCTCGTTAACACATGCACGCGCGTCACTTTCTCGCGTGGCAGAACTGAAACAAAGAGAGAAAAAAAAACAACAATGAAAGAGGCCGTGAAAGCGCACGGGGTCGAACAAGTGGCACTGCCTGCCATGGCACGGCAGACCTATTTCCTTCGTTTCGGAGACGGTGGTTTTGAGTCCTGGGACGCTGCGGCGCGCTTGCGCGGAGGAGAACCTGATCGCGCTCCGGAGTTCAGGTTTCGTCGTTGAAATTCTTCGGAAATGAAGGTGGTGAGGTCAGGGTGAAAGCCTGAGAAGGTCAAACGTCATAACGGCTGTTAAGTTCTCGCATGGGAATGTGAACGGAGCTATGAGGGTATGTCGGTGCAAGCTTTGAAACGAAACATTGCCATTCAATTTTGTAATTTAAATTTGTACAGAAAACCGATTAAGTGTTTGTTGAAGACCCTGTTCAGAAGATGTAAGCAGCACCAGATCGGCCGCAAAAAGTAAACGGTTGATCCTGCAACTCCCAACAGTGACACCTTCGTCGACTCGGCAGTGACTGCCTACCAAATTCATCTAGAATATGAAGAGTGGTAATAGCACACGCCCTTCTCGAAGTCCAACGCCCATAGCTTGTGATTTAACTCCGCTGACAGGGACACGAACTCCTGAGCACGAATACAATGCCTTGACGGCCAGTAACAGGCGGCCGTCAACACGACTCCAGCAACACTCCCCAACGCTTTTCACGAGGAACCCCGTCGTATGCTTTCTCAAGGTCGACAAAACAACTGTAGACATCGAAAATTTGCTGGAGAATGTAAATTTGGTCTGTGGTGCTACGGCCGGGATGTACACCGCACTGGGTATCATCCAGCTTTGATTTAACTATTTTGCGGCGTCTTCCTTTAAGGCACTTGGCATTCACTTTTCCAAGGAGCAGGAGAGAGATGCCGCGGTAGTTGGTGCATGCTCTCCTGTCTTCCTTCTTGTGTATGGGGAAAATCACTCCACTTTGCCAATCTTTTGCTACCCTCCCACAACAACAGACCACTAAACACACGAGTCAGCCACGGAACACCTCAATTCAAGGCTTTGCGCATTTCAATCAGATTTCATAGCAGCCTGCAGACGTCCCAATATTCAGTGTTTTGACAGCTCGGAGGACCTCAGCTACAGTGATGGTATTTTCCTCGCAAAAAAACAGCCGAGTCAATTCATGTCAATAGAGCCCAATGGAGGGTTATAAAGCACGACTCTATTCAAGTGATTAGCATTAAAGTTGTCATGTCTCTGGCCAAGAGATTCAGAAAACAAACAAATACGCATGCAATGGGTCAACTTACCTTGGCAAGACCTTGCTGAAGACGTCAGCGGAGAATCTCCACCGAAACTTATACCTGCCATGGCACCGTTTAGTCCTGAGCAGAAAGCGGAAATATTTAAAGCGTTTCTGCATTTTTAAAATTACTCGAACATAGTTAACTGGTTACCAGTATCGGGAACTCGCAGTCAAAACGCAGTATTGGCAATATGTCCACATCACAAGCATGCAAAACTGCACAATGCCTTATACAAAACAAACGTGACATTTATTGACTTGCGCGTAAGAAAGCAGAATTGATACGCACCGTTCATGGAGACAGCGTCGTGAAACATCTGCATTCTGTTGTCTCTGCTGCCATCTTGAGACTTCGAGAGAGAAGAGCTCGGCTTTGACGAACGGTGCGGTGGAGATCGACCGCACAAATATCCAATCAAGTCTTCTCGCCTGCAGTGCACAGAGTTGAATGAAAAACAAACGTAAAGCTCGCTGCCTGCTTGCTGCACCAAACCAGGAACGCGCCACAAATCCACAGCGATTTCATCTGTAGTAAAATGAAGCTCAACGATTAGCCATAGGTCCTCCAATACACAAACCTCTAGCTCAGTGGTTCTCAAAGTGGTCGATATCGACCCCCAGAGGTCAATTGGACCATCCAAGGGGTCGACAAATAGTCACGTGGTCGAATGGGGGTCACTAAATGACCAGGGGTCAATGAATAACTGCTGGGGTCTGCTGGAGCAGTGAAGCCTCCAATTCAAAATTATTGTTAATCGGGCAAGGAATGCAAACGGCATTTTTCAACAAATCAAACAAAATTAAGAGGGCTGATCAAATCTCAGCTACAGTAGTTTAAAAGTACATTTGATTCGAATAGTTTTTTTATTAAATCATCCATTGTGATGACATTATGAAAACTGTTCTGTTTGTTACTTCACAAACAATATTGAAGTGCACGTGTCGCAGTTCGGCAGTTGTTTAGACTGGTAGTACAGCAGCAGGTTACGCGGTAGAGGACGGAGAACAATTCCTTGTATTAGTAACTGTTGGGCTAGGCCACGGGGTCTACAGAAAATTGTATACTTTAATTGGGGGTCAACGTGAAGAAAAGTTTGAGAACCACTGCTCTAGCTCAAGTGTTCGAACTGGGTGCGCATTTCTAAGAAGCGTTCAGACAAAGGCGCGATTAGTGTGTGACGTTTCTGGAGAGATGGCCTAATCTGTAACCAAGTGCAAACTTTTTATTTTCGTAAATACGCCAATATTACAAGACATGTCAGTTAGCTGCGCACTTGTTGCATCGAACCAGGATGTACCAAAAACGGTGACAGACGCATAGATCAACAGCAGTCTTATGTTCTTTCGACGAGCAAGTTGTCGTTTATTATACACCTCCAGCCCATGGCTCGAGCTTGGCGCTGATCCTCAAGGAACACTCGTACAAATCTGGCAGCCTTCTGAAGAGCCAACGCATTCCTTACGATTAGGCTGCTGCGGAGTGATCAAGTCATATACAGAGTGCAAACGCTATTTCTGACTGCCTTTCACATGAAATCATCTCTTGGGAGGATGACAGGTGCCTTCACGCGGCCTTCCTGCACGACGTTGCTTGAAATGTCAACCAAACCTTGTCAACATGAGAGCAACCACTGCTACCCGCACTCGATAGCCCCACAAGACTCCGCACTTTCACCTCCGACACCGGCATCCACCCAGGAATGACCCTCCCAAGAAGAGCCTGGGTCCGGCTTAACCGCCTCCGTACCGGTGTCGGACGTTTCCGCTCCTGCTTGTACAAATACGGTATGGCCTCCTCTGCAGCCTGTGAGTATGGCGCAGAAGAACAAATCGTCGACCATGTCGTCCTCCAATGTCGTATCCATCGACCTCCCCACGGACTGCATGGCCTGACGGTGCTGGACGATGAGACAATTGAATGGCTGCTCAACACCTGCCCCGAAATCTAGTGCGACCAAGCAGTGGTTTCAACAACTCGCTCAAACGAAAGAAGAATCTCTTGGAAAGAATAACGCATTTAACAAAAAGAGGAAAAATGTTGAGCATTGATACGCCACTGTCGTGCACTTGTTTTCAGCTGCGGTGAAACAAGGTGAAGGGCAGAGGGTCTATGCAGGCGATTCAAGCAGGCTTTTGCAAAGTTCCATCGAAAAGGTGAACACTTTCCTGACATTAAGTTACTGCAAATATTTCATGTGAAGCTTGCACGTGGTACCATTTCTTGCAGCTGCTCTACTCCAACGCAGTTCGATTTTATACTTCTTTCTGTTTGAGAATCTGCGATGGTACTCGTGATTTACAGCAGTCGCATCAGTTACGTGCAATGTTTGTTTCGTACGCATCACGACGTACAACCTGGTTTGGCTTGAAAGCAAACAAAACTGAGCATTTTCTTCCGTTATCAGGGTTGAATGTTAGACCTCCAACCTTTACTTGCTCACACCAAACCCTGAATTGAAAAATGAACTAAAACAAGATGGTTCAACAAATTACCTCTGAACAAGGCAGCGAAAATCCGCCATAAAAATAAGAAAACACATGTATGACGCAACTTTTCCTTTTCTTTAGTCGCATGCAGAATGGAAACAAAAATTATGTTGATGCTCCTGTGTATTTCTGCAACACCCACACGCTCGTCATTGATGAAGCAGAAAGTTGATTGATTTAAATGAGACATTAACCGCTAGGCAATGAACTAGGAAATTATATAATGCTTGGTTTAACATCAGTCGTGTTGGAAGAAACCCACCGTCACATTTGCTTTCCTATCAAAGCCTTTATTTCTTCACAAAATGTTGCGACTCTGTAAAGACTAGACTGCTCTATTGCAAAGGAGACCAGTAATGGCAAAACAACACCAACAAGCTACATGAAAAACATGTCAATTGCAATATGGACAGAAGGAAAACCACCCATGTCTTTGCCATACCTACATCCACATGTACCCAAGTAAAGGAACAAGCAAGTACAATTACAATCTAACCACCATCTTCTAGGCAGTAATCATACCGAATATGACGACGTTTCTTCTTGGCCCATGACAGAAGCTCTTTATTCCGTCGATGGTAGCCACACTGCAAAGCCAACTCACTGATGCTTCTGCTTCCTTCAACACCATCTGTGATACAAACAAACTTAGCTCACTTGTATGAAATGGGCAAACTATGTATCATGCAGAGGACATCATAACAGCTAGCAATAAACACCAGCAATTTTGTTGCTGTTTAAATGCTGAACAAAAAACTGTTCACTGAATGAGTCATGACAATGAACTGTTAAATTTTTCAACAAATCAGATGGTCACATAACGAATGTTATCTGACCCAACCTCAGAACTGCATCTTTCAAAACTGCACCTGCCCACATAGATGAAACAACAAAAAAAACCTTGGCATACACAATTTTAAGGTATGGAAATACCAGCTGATAAATTACTGGAAAACATTTTGCAGATTAACATCAAATTCCACAAAAACGACAATGCATTTGGCTTCCACGTAAATTGAATAAAATGTCAGCATGCACTGACAGTGTTACAATCTTTGAATGTTCACTGCTTAGACAGTATGAAAGGTCTTTCTGCAACAACCTTGAACAGATTTATGGGTATATTTGTAAAATGCTGTTAATAACCAATCATAAATACATAATTACCTCTATACATATTGGTGGCATACTCAGCAGCATTTTGAAATGAAACCCAGAGCTCATCATGGCTTTGTGCACGATCTAAACAAAAACACAGTGAAAGTAAGTTACAGACATCTCCAACTACATTACATATACTCAGAAAGGCCAAACAAGAACAGTTTCATTTAGACCAGTGATCCCCAACCTGTCGTATGCATACCACTGGACATACATGACCAGCATGAACCTTTCTGGTGGTATGCAGGCACCATCAGCAGGGCTCCTATAAGTGCTAAGTACAAAAATGTGTACTAGTTGGATGGCTTGCCACTTTTACCTGGTGCAGAGTTTTTTTGAATGGTAAAAGTAATAATCAAACTGTTGTGGATTTCCTGTTGCAACGAAGNTATTTGCAGTTAATATGGCTAGGGAAGAAAGTTCTTTCGATTTTAAACACCTGAAGTCCCCCCTTAATAAAGGNCAGTAACCAATGCCTTGGTGTTNCACACTCCCTGGTCACAAATCATGGGCTTCAAGAACAATTCATTGCAACATTTACCCTCTTTACACTGCACTGTTATCGGATTTGCGTTGGATTGGGAATCCCATAAATCACTCAAGCACGACCATGAGTGTCTCACTGAGCTGCTTGAGCGGGCATTTTTTCAACTATACCCGATTCAGCGAATCCAACTAGCAAAGGTAGGTTGGGAATCCGATGAGAAGTGATTCGAGCGGAAAAGAGGTTGGATGGTTTGTAAACCTTTTCTGTACTTGTTTGATGCTAAAACCACTACCCTGGAACAGATTAGCCTATTCAAGCTAATCTGTAGCAAAAATGACGGATTACTTTATTTAATAGTTTTGCCTGTAGGCTAACTACACCTATTTAGGGAAACAATCAGCAAAATTGAGTGGGTTGAACAAACTGGAAGATTATGCGGTAGGTTACAAGACATCAGACATTGGGCTGAAGGACTATTACCCCAATACTGATTAATAGGATTTCATTGCAACTTGGTATAGTAGAGTGATTTGACCTCCGTGCAAAATATATAGCTCAATATTGGAAGTGGATGACTTCAGTTTAGGCTACAAATTGAACTTTGTATCCCAGTTATGTGGCTGTGATTTCCTCAGTTCATAATGGAACACATGGAGTAGCATAAAATGTGGCATAAAAGTTTGTGGAATAGGTCGCAGTTGCAATTTGGTGAATTGCAGTAACCCACCTACTGTTCATAATTACTTACAAAGTGCTGTGAGTCCTCATATTTGACACTCTGTTGTATTGTACTGCAGAGAACAGACTAATTAATGATCGTGACTGAAATCAACAAAGTGGCTTTGGAATGTAAAAACTAACTCCCATTTCCTGCCCTGTAGAAGTTGTTCAAATTNTATTACAGTCACTTGAAGACTGCAATTACGATGCGACGCGGTTTTCATGACCTCATCGCCCAGCAGTTCTCTGTGATTTTCTCTGCTGGCTGTTATTTTCGGACTNCCGGTACACTAAATAAAATCACATCTCGACAATTCCAATAACACCTACAAAAAGCACCNNNGTTGTGTAGTGGAATCAGCTTTCACCTTTTCATTTTCACTTATTCCCCAGTTATCGCAATACCACAGGCCAAGCACACGAAGCAAATCTTTGAGTTCTTGCAGTGTAAAAACGCCCCAATATCGAGTTGGCAAGTGCATTCACGAAGGTAAGCCAAGGGCGACAAATCGCTCACGCGTCAATCCGATAACAGTGCAGTGTAAAGTGGGTAAATGACACGACAGGAGCCAGTGTACAAGTATATTGCACTTTGAAATCACACATTGAGCTACTAATTTTGCACCACTTTGCAACTCCATAACTCGCCACTTGATTGTGTTAGGGAGCTGTTCAAGCGTAGAGGGAAAGCCCCCTGCCAATAAACACAACCCAGACAATAGACATTTCATCCACTGGGCTCTTTACAATTGGTACCCAAAAGTTTGTGTTCCTCCTTGCCTTCAACTACAACAGCATCTTTGTCTGTGATGTCAACACAAAGGTGAAAAATTTTCAGTAAGAACAGACCTTCAAGTAATTTCAATATTCCATTGATATCAGGACTAAAGCTGCCTGGAAAGCTTTCTAAATCTTTTTTGGTCTGGTAACATTCCAAAGAAAGTGTACAGCTAGCCAGCTTCTAAATTTTAAACAACCCGGTCACCCCTATCAAGGAGAAGTTGTCTACCCCTTATTTAGTAGTAAGATAGTGAGAAAGTTGCAAGATAACTGAACAAGGTTTTGCTGGGACTAGGTGGCATGCAGTGACAGTGCAGGATCAAGTGGTAAGTGATAAAAAGTTGGCAATTACTGATTTGGATAGTATAGAAAACATCAGCACCGTATACAATGAACAGATAGTAATTTAACCAACAACGACACTACATTACTTTTAGAACTACAGCAAGTTATGGAGCAACAAGGTAAGTATAAAAAATTAACCAAATACAAAAGAATCATGCAATATTTAAAACAGAAACTGGACTTCAATCAAATATTGCAAAAACAGTCTTCTATACCAAGGATGTCAGTAAGCAGTTCATGCAAAGGGCTTTGGTGTTGATGAACCAGAATAGCGCAGTGAACTACCTTTGCTGTTTAGTTGGTTATCAGTTAAAATCAAGAAGTAGGCAAAGTTTAGGATGATACCACCAACAAAAGGTTATAGTGAAATAGGTCATGGAAAGATCCATTCATAATATAGCCACAGTACACCTAGATGGATGAGCAATATTGACACACACAAAAAGCTGATTGCTGGCCACACATACATTTGAAAATATGTGAAGTCAGATTTGCAAAAAGCTGTTTTTCACATCTAAAGTGTCAGAACAACTAAAGCTAAGCTCCTCCAGGATTACCACCACCATATCACCCAGCTATATAAACTATCAGCATTCTCCTAAAGTTTGTAGTGTGATAGTGTGACACCAAATTACACTTGCTATCGAGCTCTATATTAGCCACACTTTTGGTTGACTAGACGAACACTCTTTATAGATGTCCATTTAAGATGT
>JGI24158J21664_10007813_pt1 | contig 14208 bp, 9 predicted proteins | sample Ectturendosymbi3_FD_21664 | JGI IMG/M metagenome (IMG submission 21664) | reverse complement strand
ATCCTGTTCCCGCCAGCCAAGTAGGATTCCAACAATTCCGTGCAATTTAACGCTTTTGCATCGAAGGCAGCAACAAACGCAGTGATCGTGGGCACTTTACCAATGATTGAGAACTTTTTAATGACCGTACTTTCAGAGCATAATTTTCCGATTTTCGTGAATTGATTGACGCTTTCCTTTTTTTCTCGAAACAATGGGTGAGGGGTCCTCACAAGTGGATTAGCCTACTGCCTCGCATCAGTTTAATCCGGTCCTGCGTATGGTACTAATTTGTATGACATCATTCGCAAACCTTTCACAAGAGCCCCTTTTAAAACAGCCAAGGGCCCTGCAAACGATGCGAAGTATTTGTATCAGGCTTGCTATTTTAGGGTATGTAGATTGCAAATACAGTTTTAGCAAGTAGTCTATAGTATGAGGTGTTAAATTTAGACTACTCAAGTTGCATTGCCTGAACCACTTTCGGAGATACGNAGCCTATAGCCTAACGCTTTTTGGTTGATTTTGAAACGGTGGTTTTCAGAATGTACTGTTCGTTTTTTGTATTTTTAAAATGTACAAAACAGGGTGGGCCGAAAGTAGACGTGCTCTTGATTGCGTTTTTATATTTATGGCTGAAATTTTGGGAGGGTATTGACAAATACTGGATCGTTCCGGTAAGAAAATTATTCTACTTTTACCACTGCTTTATTAGGAATTGTTGCGACTGTAGTCAGTTTGCTTGATAGTCTTGGTGAAACAGTATGGAAAAAAGCACGACATCCCTGTTTCGTTTAATAGCACAAATGTGGAAAAACTTGCAGCAGATTTCGATATTCCACAACGACGTTGTCTACAACATTTGAAAAACAAATAAAAAATACTTTCTAACTATGACGCAGGGCGTAGCAGCGAAACAGTTAGCGGCAATACTGATCAAAGAACATTTTTATCCTTGCTGGGCTTTGGGATTGAAACGCCATTTTTGGAACGATTTAATGTAGTTCGGCCATGACGACGCTTCGCCTATAACGACGCTTTCTCCGGTCCCATGAAGTGACGTTATATAATTCTGCTGTATATATTTGCCACGGTTTCACTGCCAAATACAAACTAACCAAAGAGTCAGAAATCAGCAGTTCACGCTTTTTAAGTATAATTCGGTTAAAGCGTGCACCTATCATGCCAGCATGGCAGTTATTCAAAAAGAAACGCATATGTAACCTGGAAACAACAGTTACAAATGCAACAGGCAATTCAGTTTTGCGCGAGTTTCAGAATGCATGAGCAGGAAACCGAGTGAGTGTAAGTTGAATGGACGTTAAGCTGAGGAACCGCTGCGCGCACATTATCTGGCAAAGAATTACCTTAATATCAACGACTTTCGAATAACGACATCAAAAAAAGACTTATGTTTGCAAACGGTAATAAGTTTTTTCGAACACGCCGTTTCATATGTTCTGATTGTTTTTCCCATTAAGTGAATCTACAACCGCAAGATGAAAATGTTTCAAAACACGATTACGCAAAAAACTTCATTTTTCGATGTTTAACATGCTTGCTGGTTCGAAGCAGAATCAAAATCAAACCAAAGTCATGCAAAAGATTTTACGGGATCGCAAAGTGACTTTGCGCGGCGAGCATCGAAAATTCATACAATTTTTAAAAAGTTTTGACCGAACTCCTTTCAAGTGTTGCCAATTTTGTGATTCACGTTGCTACGTTTGACCCGTATCCCGCATCTGAACATTTTTGAACTTTGCCTCCGATGTTCGGAGACTAAGCATGCAACTGCACTCCGCTACCTTTACCGGCGCAACAAAAACGAGAAAATCAAAACAAAGCAAGAGCAAGCTTCAGGTAAAGAACGACACAGGTAAGTCGGGAAGTTACCTCCCCAATATGCAAGGTGTGGGACGACTAGGCAGATGCGATAGCAGGTGGAAGTGACATCAGACGTATTCACGACGCTACATTTCCACTAGATGGGTTTAACACGCAGAGCACTTCTACTTTAGTTTACAGCAGGCGTGGGGTTATACTATCACGGGCCACATGAATTGTGGAATATCAGGCGCGGGCCACAAAACATTTCTAATTTTATCTTCTGATGAAAAATACAACAAAGCACACATAATGTACTTTTATCTAAAGAGAACACGGAGAGAATTATTCTAACTTATTGTCAGGCCCGTAACTAGGGCGGGCGCAGGATGGCGAGGCCTCCCCTGGAAAAATGTGTTGGACATAGTTTAAAAAATTTGGGCCCCTCTTAGAAAACTCTTCGCGTCCCCTGGTGTCCCAAGCCAATTACGGGCTTGCTTATTGTCCAAGTATCCGCTAATGTTGGAGTTACATTACTAAACTTCTGACGTGGGCCACATGATATGGTTACACGAGCTAAAGGTTCTGCCAGGTTCTTTCTAATCCATATCTTAATAATGCAAAGAAAATCGCAAACAAACATGAGTAATTGTATAACCACTAATCGTTCATGAACGACTGTCGGCTACAGTCATATAAATTTAAACGATGGTCATGGTTTTGACTCATTCGACAGCGAAATCGAATTTCTGCGCTAAACAGGTAGTAACGATTAATCAGTCACACTATGATGGTCGATATAAACACAAGTTATATATCTACGCAAAGCCCAGACAAAGGATTGATGCAACAAATTGAAACACTTCGGGAATTAATAACACTTACTATGAGTACCTTTCAAGAATCTCTGAAAACGAGTAGCAAAAAAGCTTCATTTTTCGCGCAGCTACAAACGCACTAAACGCTACTAAACATCACGCCGTGCCAGCGGCGAATTATATGATGGGCCCAAATAGCAGGTAGCACCGTTGCAGTGTCGCTCTCGTTAACACCAGCAAGAAGTTTCTATTGCAAAGCACATTGCACTTTCTGAGAGTAAAAAGGAGCAGCAAGACGTCAACGTTACATACTGCAATACTGAACTCCATTAAACGCATGACTGATCATGGGGGTAAATGAGACAATGCAAAGACCGAAGTCGTGTGGGGTCCTCGGGGCGAGAAAAGGCAGTTTGGCTGGATGGGAGTCGAATGACATTCGATTTGAAGTAGCTCAGCGTCACCTGTCAAGTGAAGCGTAACACAGAGGACTACAGTAAGAAAGTGCCACATACATCTTGATAGCAAATTTGCGCTTCGGACAACAAAACTCCATGTTTTGGTGGTTCGCACTTCAGACGTCAGCACTGGCGGTTTCATCAACTCACAAAAGTTACTTGCGACAATTGCCAACAGTTACAAATGCGTCATTAACAGCGTAGATGTTTTTTCAAGTGCGAACTGACAACACATGTTTGCATTAATCACGGAAATCCAAACAAAACAAAATGCAACGAAAAAGGTCCACCCACTGAGGCGAAGATTTACTTTAACGACGAAACTACACTGTCTTTATAGGCCCGCTCGTAATGATTAGGAAAATTTACTAAGCAAAGTACGAAAACAAAGGCTTTTGCTTCCTGATTACAAATAAGAAAATCTTGGACGTTCACAATCATAAATACACTGAGTAGTTCAAGCATCAAGGCATTTAACCAAAGAAGACGAGCAACGACACCAACAGCCACATAAAAATGCTAGGATGGACGATGAGTTACAAGAGTTCGAGCAAAACGTCCAAACGCAAATGAACCCTGCTACAATGTAACGTTAGTAGTTATCACCAAGCTTTACAATTTCCACCAGATTTTCAAGGACAGCTGCACATTGGGACGGGGACGAGCCCCTGCAACACGCAGCAATGTTGGTTGGTTTTTCAAATAACAGCACAGACATGTTTTAGAAGTAAAAATTCTTCGTTTAATTTGCAAACAATCCTAAAGTTCAATGTATAATGCAATATTTGCCGTTATATCGCATAGGATTCTTTAAAAGCAACAAAATTTTGCACAGTGTATTTTGTGCACGTTAAAACCAGTTCACACAGAGTTTTTTGCCAACAACAATAAAATACAAAAATAATAATCGTCGAAACCACTCGAAATCAAACTTTATACTAACTTGATCTTTCAAAGCATTGAGGTCCAAATGTCCCAGAGACTCTAAATGCGAATGAAACAAAGAAGATTCGGTCAGGGACACGTTCAGACGGTTGGTTATGACGAAGCCCAGGGCACAGTCGTCAGGGCAGTCGATCCAAAAACAAGTTTTTGAAAACAATAGCTTGCTGAAAAATGATGTATTACGCTTTCGAGCATAGGATGAAGAATATAAGATATGTGAAACTTGTGTTGCATCATTTAGGTGTACGCTAGTTAACGCCTAAGAGGAGTTAAGCCCTCATAAGACTCTATGCAAGGCCAATATGGAGAATTTACTTTAGCGTAAGAATGTAGTTCCAATCCCAATAACCTTTTACTGATTCCTCAGTCAGACTGAATCTTTTGGCGTATGAATAAAAGCTGAGTATGTGCATCAAAAGTTTTGTACTTGTAAACCGGCGTTATGTACGTACAAATAAAGCAACGAATGTATGAACAAAAGCAAAACTGCACTGCATTCTTCTCAGACTAGCAGCATAAAGCATGTGGGAAGGAAAATCCTCCAGGATCAATTTATTCTCGGAAAGTGATTTTACGGATGTTTGCTTTTACCAAACACATCTCCTTTCATCCACTGTTATTGGCTCTTTGGCAAAAGCTCACGCCTTGCGCAAATTTTCTGAATGGCGTCAGAGCGTAACTTTATGTCTATGGCTATTTGAGTGGCAACCACTACTTTAGTGCAACACCCAACGTGAGTTTTACTATTAAAATTACTGACTTAAACTCCTGTTACACAATTTTTCAGAGTTATAAGGCAGAGCTGGCAATGTGGACCCTACTGAAAGCATGCATTACCTGCAGAAGATTGATACTACTTGAGCGTGACAGCAAAGCCAAAGCGCATGCGCAGTTTTGGCATCCGTTCCGAACAGGACCGTTCGTAGTAAAAAAAGCGTTTAGGAATTACGGACACTTCTTGTACCTACTGTACAGTGTATAATACATGTCTCATACACCTTCCCTTACAGATGAAATGAGCAAGACACTTACGGCAACCACACAACCTTCGCAGGAAAATGTGAATTGACAAAACCCCACGAAATAGCTTATCGGAAATTATCACAACACATCAAACTGAATGAAAACTGTTGAAAACAAAAAATGCGAACACTGTGTTTAATTCCCTTTCGATTAAGCGAGTGATAACGACAATTTGTTAGGAAATTATTCTCAAAATTACAGAAAAACGTAATTTTTCAGCCACAAGCAAATCGAGCCTAATCAAGAAAACAATACAAATCTCGCTTTTGAAACTGTCTGTTCCATCATTAAGTAAAATTTCTGTAATTGTTTCAGCAAAGTATTTCACCTTTAAAATTTAGGGGTGACAGCGTCCTTACCCGGCCCTTATTTTGTTACATCATGTAACTTTGGGTCATCTTCATAAAAACTGCACCCGTAAAACTTCATCTAACGTACAATAACTACACATACATAATATACTGGCAGGACCTAGGGCAAAATGCGTTTCGTGATTCAAATTATCAACAATACGCAGACATACCTGCACCAAGGTTTCATATCATTAGCTAATGATCTCGTAAGGCAGAATCCCGCCCCACCTGTTCCAAACTGAAATTTCTGTTTATGAATTCGTAGCCACGGTTTCTAAACAAAATACATCGGAAAATTGTGTCATTCAACAACGATCCAAATAACTTAATTCCTATTTATTGCGGTAATTAAAATTTTGATTAATCGGAGAGACTAACAGACAATTTCTATTTGGTATTCGCAGTCAAGCGAAGACAGGTCTGACTGCACAACAGCAGATTCAGCTCGGAACCGGTCCCTGGCAACCAAAGAGAATATTTTCCTGCTGTTGCCTGTTTCATGAAAGATATAAAATGGCTTCCATTGGAAACGCACACCTCACTACCCAGCATTCCTCAAAATTATTCGCATTGCGTAAAAAGGCATGGAAAGATGAAGAAACGAAAATATCGCACCAAAGCAGTGGAAAACAAATGCAAAACTATTCATCGAACCGTTTCAGAAACAAATGTGAATAGAGCCACTTTATTTCATGTAGCACTTTTCGATATCTAAGAAAAATGGATGCTTTGCCAAGGGTCTTCATAATCCCGAAGCACTAAGAAGCAGGAAGAAATTAAATGGCGCAACGCAAGCAACAATAAATAATTAAGAAATCTGACACAAAATAAGCTACGAAACGTTGGCGGCGTTTCAAAGGTTCCCGACAGCGCATTATAGCGCTTTACTACCCCTGCCGAGTTAAACAGGCTATTTTCAGCAAAGATTTGCTTGTGGCGCATGACAGTGTGACAAAGTGCAAGAAAAAACAATCTCCAGAACTTTCCTTGGCACAAATTTCGCAAAATTGACACTAAATCAATGGTTTTCGAGACATATCTACAAAGTTACGGCGGAACCACAAACGCCGGTTGGTTTTTCTCAAAGGACGTTTCGCCATATGTTCTTTGACCTCCAACATCAAAGACCGGGTTGAACTACAGCACGTACCGGATAAATAAAAACGTCTGTGGGCGAAGGTTCACCCGCTGCATGAAGTAACAAGTTGTTCGCCTAATGCCATGTCTGGGGTTGGTCACAAGAAAATTCAAATATTTGGTAAGTGCCTTGTTGAGGGGAAAACTTCGGAGCAGAACAAACGCGTGTTTAATGCAGGAAACAGCAAATTCGAAGGAGTTGATTGTTGCAAAATTAACAATAAAAACAACAAGAACGGTCGAAAAACATTTCCCAATTTCTTTGCACCGCCGAGGAACGACGTGTTGCGTATGTCATCAAGGAGCAACGAATTGAAAATGTGCGTTAGTGTGACGTTTTCGCCTCGATCGCGATATTTTTCCGCCGCCCCAGATGGAGCATACACACGTGTTCGCACGACCACAGTCTCGCCCTGGTCGACCACTCGCTACACATAACTTCCATGGCATAGGACTCATTCTACTCACGCCCGGACCGCTATTGGTTGAATTTGCTGCTGCATGTTCCAGAACAGCACTGACAAAAAAGATGACAGACCACACGTCATTTTTTCACTTTTCTGTCGGATTAATGTGGCGTGACTAGTCATTATCGAGTCGTTTCCGAAAGATCACAGTGCAAGAAGATTACCAACTCTAAACTCGCCCGCAAAATTTGAATATTGCTGGACCTTATAAGAAATTTACCATTGCAAACAACCAATCAATGAATGACAGTTGAGGCACCGTCTCGCAGGTATTTCTAGAGTACAAAAAGATGGAACAGGCGCATGGCAAAAATAACATGACATACAATGGCGAAGGGACGGCTTCGTCTTCCAATATAAACCTGGTCTGTCCAGTCGTACTGATTTAAAACTTCCAGCAAACGTTCAATGTTGACGTAGTTGTCATCATCAAAATGACACCACCACCTGAAAAAAGAAAAAGCGGGCCGCTGCTCAGAAAGACAGCAGCCATGTAAAATATTGTCAGGCGTGGAACACAAGCCATTGAAGGGGATGGATGTCAAAATACCAATACCTTAAGTTCTTTACACCGGTTTCCTACAGTTCCCAACAAAAACAAAAAGGTACATGAAACCGGTGAAAATGGACGAAAGAGGGTGAAACAAATGTAGTGGCAGAAATCTGCTTTTGTTAGTAAGCCAAGGTTTCAACTGCCTTGTTCATTTTTAGCATATAATTTAACGTCAGCTACGTGGTCTTCGAGTGTTCCAATAAATGCTGCGGAACGTGCGATCGCTTACACTGATAAAAAGAACTTTTTTTCAGGTGCCAAAGATATTTTAACAGTTCCAGGGTAATTTTAAGTCTCCGAGTCCGAAAATAACGTCGGTTTCTTTGAAAATAGCTCTAGTTTGAGAAATCGATATTTATCAAGTATGATTCGTAAATTTCTGACTTTAAAGCTGGTCGTTTCTCTGTTGGTTTTTCAACACAGAAGCGAGCAAAACAGCTTGCTTTGCTGTGTAACGACACTGCCGTTAACAAAGAAAGACTGTTGATGCACCAATCGTTGGCCTACCTCTACCCTTTGCTCTAATCTCAAGCATCGGGCACTGAGGATCTACTACAGTTGCTGCGCAAAAAAACAGTGCAGCCACCAGAACAAAAACCGCGGCAGGAGTTGTCGATTGCCTGTTTCTATTAACTATCATTCGCAGCTATTCAAGACGTATCTTCAAGAAATATAACCCTATTAAATTTCCAATAATTAGGCCATTAACTTCAAACCATGATACAAATTTATGCAACTGTCGAGGGGCGCACAACGAGACAACCTGTTTAACAGGGTTTTTTCAGTGTCCCAGTGCCTTAACTTTAATTTGTATGAACTTGTTGAATGTTTGCGCCAATAAACTCAAGTCAACTCATAATACAGCTTGCACAGGCCGATGCGACTTGAACACCAAGCTTGGTGCTCGGTTTATGGTACAGTTCTAGATTTCATTTTAACGCTAAACAATTCATCGCAGTGGGACCTTTAAGCTCACAGCTCAAACGCTGTATCTAAAATGTTAATTATAGGCTTTTGGTGAAAATTGCATTGCTGCAACTTAGAAATCATCAAAACGTAACTTAGGCGTGACAATCGTCAAGAAACATATTTCTGCAACTTGCAAGTCGTGGGCCATTTGCCTGACAGTTTATTGAAATAAATCGATGCAGGCATTTTTATACTCCAGCATAGATTTTGCTGGTGGAAAGTAAAGTGTGTCTTACAAACGAATGTCAAAAACAGGCTCTGACTGCGGAAGGTATGCAGCAAACAATGAGCAAAAGTCTGTGTCGATTATACAGTCGGGGAAAAAAATCACGTTAGCATTAAGCTTACTTTTTTTGTTCTGAACTTGATATAAAAATATCGAACTCAGTTGCAAGTTTGCAGCAAAGGTCATATCTGAAAAACAAACGTAAAAAACATGTACTGCTGGCAAAGCTAATCAACATTTATTCTCGGTAGAGTTTCAAAGCGTTGAAATAAGGTATGTTCAGTACGCAACAAACTGTCCTATGTCATTCAGTAGAAAAGGGCTAATAAAGCATGGAACATGGATGCAGCCAATCGCATTGTTTGTTTTATGAAAAGCAGGGAAGGGGTTCTTTCTGAGAACAGCTTGTTTGAACAGGAAACTCAGCGGCACTGCTACAAGGAAGCTACAGAACCGCAGTTAGCTAGTTTTATAGTAGAGCAGAACCTGCCTTTCACTCTGGTTAAGCCAGTATTTCTCAACCTGTGGGCCATTAAGCAGTCTTCGAGTAGGCCACGGAGTTATGACAAAAATTTGGTGGGATGCAATTACCTAGACATCTAATCACTACAGCGTGGGAACACATTAATTGTGTGCAGCAGCAAGATTCTCACAGATTTGCATACAGGAATAAACTCGCTACTTTAGAATATTGCGTATTTACTTATGCGTATAAAAGCATAGCCTAAGCCAGGGGCTCAAACACGCGGCCCGCGGACCGCATGTGGCCCGCGAAGTCGTTTTGTGTGGCCCGCGATGCGTTTGGGGAATTTTCAAATAATTCACATTTACGTTGCCAAGTGCCTTGAAAAAAGATGCCGCGAAATAATTGAATCAAAGCTGAATGATACCCAATGCGGTTTTTGTCCCAACCGTAGCACTACAGACCACATTTCACTCTCCAGCAAAATTTCGAGAAATCTTGGGAGTATGCTAAAGACGTCTTCACATGCTTTGTCGACCTCGAGAAAGCATACAACTGGGTTCCTTGTGACAAATTTTGTGGAGTGTTGCGTGAGTACGGTGTTGACAATGACGGCCGCCTGTTACTGGCCGTCAAGTTACTGCATTCCTGCTCAGACGTTTGTGTCCGTGTCGGGTGAGCTAAATTACGACCGTTCACCGCTAGTGTTGGACTCCGACAGGGGTGTGTGCTGTCACCGCTACTTTTCATAGTCTACATCAGTGGTTACCAACCTTTTCGTTGAAGGGAGCCAAATCCACACCAGGATTTTGCTGACGAGCCTCACTAAAATTTTTTAACACAATTTAATTGACGTTTGGTTTTACAGCAAAATGAAGTCTGTTACACAAAATATTAGACTTATTGAAAAACTGCTGAGGGCCGCACAAAGGGTGCCTGGGAGCCGAATGCGGCCCTCAGAATCGGTGTTGAGAACCACTGGCATTCATGAATTGGATAGACAGTCGCATTGGAGTCGACGAGGGTGTCGTAGTCGGAAGCTGCACTGCCAGCATCTTCTCAACAGTCTTCAACATGCACTCGATCGGTTTGCTACCGCGTGCGACCGAGCGGGGATGAAATTCAGCACTAGAAGTACCGAGGTACTATGTCTCTCTACAAACCCAAGGCAGTGTGTGCGGCAAGTGAACGGCAATACACTGCAGCAAGTGGATAAGTTCAATTATCTAGGGGTGTTATTTACGAGTGATGGAAGGCGGAGTGTCATGAGATTGATGCACGGGTTGGTAAAGCTAACACAGTTCTGCGTGAGCTTTGTCGACCTGTGGCCACAAAACGGGAGCTTTCAATCACCGCAAAGCTGTCAGTTTTCAAACCGATTTTTGTTCCGATCCTTACCTATGGTCATGAATCTTGGTTAGTGACTGAAAGAATATTAACTCAGGTGCAAGCACCAAAGATGGGATTTTAGCAAAGAGTTCACCGTGTGACAAAGGGGCGTACCAAGGTTAGATTGGGCGGGGAAAAAAACAAGTTTGGCGCCTCCAGATTTGATCCTAAGGTATTTTGGGAGTAAATGTACGGCAGTGAAGAAAAACTTGCGACATTGTTGCGACCTTAGGCGCCCCTCTAGTGATTCGGCGCCCGGGGCATTTTTTCCTCCTCGTTACGCCCCTGGTGTGACACTTCGCGACGAAGCGCGCAGCCGTCAAATTCGCAGAGCCATGAATGTCGAACCAATTCTAATTGAGAGAACACAACTACGTTAGTTCGGCCATGTGTCCAGAATGCCCAACGAAAGACTGGTGAGGCAAGCCCAGCTCGCTAAACCCCCGGGAACCAAGGCCTAGCTGGAGTAACTGCATCTCCGACCTTGCTTGGCCCCGTATTGGTGTGGAACCAGCGGAACTACCTGAGATTGATGTTGGCCGTGAGGTATTCCAATTCTCCTATGGATCTTGCTCCGGGAACCCTCCTTAGAGAAAAAGCGGGCATGAAAATGAATGAAATGAATATAATTTACGTTAGTTTGTTGAACGTGCTCAGCTGGCGAGTGAACAAGTTCCTTAGACAGATAGAATTGATTAATACGAACGTAGAGACGGCTAGATATGATTTGCCTACAATTCATGATACCTTTCGTAGGAAATATGTAAGATGTAAAATTAGGTTCAGGTACCGCTATTGTTGCGTCAGCGTCACAATGCGGCCCGCGGGTTACCTTGTAAGTCCTCATGTGGCCCACGGAGCGATTTGAGTTTGAGACCCCTGGCCTAAGCCTATGTTGACAAGGTAGTGGGCCAAGTAATTTTACCAAAAGTTATCTGGAACATGCAAGTGAAAAAGTTGATAAACACTGGGCGAAACTATTGCTGTCTCTTGTTCAATCAGGGGTACCTCAAGAATCGTCCCAAAAATGCTTTGAGCACATTAGTTTGAGTGACGCCAAATGTGCAAATGTAGTCCTAACTCTTTTTTACTACGAACAGTCATGTTCGGAACGGATTTCAAATGGCGCATGCGCTTTGGCTACATACTACTTTGTGCAAACTCCAAAGAGTTTTTCCGAAATTTTGGGAATTTTAATCTCAACTTTAGGAAATTTCTAGTAAATATTTGTGGGAACCCTGAGTACGTTTTCTTCTCGATGTAATGATTACCGAACCGTTACGAGTCAATCTGACTGCATGGGGGAAGCCGCTCCACTGGCATTACTGAAAACTTCGCCAACTATTAACATGCAACTCCATTCGTATAACAAACAGAGATTGTGGATAGTTGTTTTTCGACCTCAGTGAAACGACCGTCACATCGTTTGCTGGAGTAGTATGATAATTTTCGGCCAACGTTTTATTGCTTGTTTGCCGGCTTGTCGCGTTCAGTATCGCCGCTACCTTTTTTATCCCCCGTACCTCCATGACAGATACAAATGACACAGCTGGGCTTAACTACCGCGTTTTGCGGGCATTCTTCCTCTGCGTTCGCAGTTAGTCATTGGTTTGCAATTGTTGCTGCTGTTACGATAACGACGGTGGCTTGCAAGCAAAACTAGTTAATGTGATTTTATACTGAAGATAAAAACTACGCAGACCCAACTGAACACCAATATGACTGACTGTTGAAAAATACAGATGGGTCGTGTGTTCACCACATGCTGCAAACACGCGGCCAGCGAGCTAATTTTCTGAACCCATCAACCTTAGTCATCCTTTTCAATAAAATATTGCTACGTCACTGTTAGTGACTGAGTTCAGATGTTTAGATGCTTGCTGCATTTCTCACACAGCAGCAATTAAGCATTCAGATGCATAAGTGTGGTGAGTAGATGTGCACCAGTGCGAGGTCTAACTGACTCTTGGCACTTCTTTGTTTCAATTGGTCCTTTTCCTTGTGTGTTTGAGAACCCTAGTTCATACACTCACCTACCCACTTGGGCCATATTGTTGCTGAAGCAAAATTTTATTGAGGAACAGTTTTATCAGTGAAAATGGCAGTGACATAACCTTTGCTTGGATTTATTCTTAACAAGCCCAAAACCGTTTTTTTTCTAAAATCAATGGTTCTCATAACACATGTTAGCAAAAGTTTCGAAATGGGCAATTGATTTCTGATAGTACATTACTGACTTTTCCCAGATTAACGTGATAGTACAACCGATGTATTTTGCTGCTGATCCTACTGTATGGGTTGCCACATAACAAATTAATCAGTATACCATTCTAAAGTAACTTATCACAAAATGCCCTGAAATTTGCACAGTTGGTGACATCACAAACGATGTCACTATAGCCTTTCACTGAGTGAGACAATTTTTTTTATAATCTGGGCCTTATGAGGAAAGCCTAATACAGGGTTCCCACACAATTTTCAAAACCAAATTCCATGACTTTCCGCGACTCTTTCCGCGACTCTTTCCGCGACTCTTTCCGCGACTCTTTCCGCGACTCTTTCCGCGACATTTTCCGCGACATTTTCCGCGACATTTGTTACACTTTTTCCATGCGTGTTCAAGTGATATTTACACTTGCAAACTGGTAATAGTCTCATTAAGAATAGCTGCTGTTGCGCTAATGGTCATCGAACTCTCCCAAACTTGCTCCTTGTGTAATTGTGTCGCATCTCAAAACCACACCAACATTGCTATCAATATCAACCAGCTACCTACATTGCCAAATATAGCAATATAATTGCCAAATATTTTTCGTTTATCTGCTAGCGCAAAATAAAGAAATGTGAGGTGCCGATAATTGCAAAATAACTAAAAACAGATCCCGTAAATAGGGCACAAAACTGACGCGGGAGAACATCAATGGTTCTTGGAGAGTCAGTTAGTTACGCAATGTTTCTTTTCATGATTAGCCAATGGCATGCTAAGTTACCTGTACATAATAAAACAAAGAAAAGAATTTGCTGAGAAATGAAAAAAACGCTGCACTTCACTATTATAAGCTTACTGTTGTAGTGTCGCTGTCACAAAGTATTTACAAGACACAGTACACACCTTAATACTATGAACTTCACTGTCACAAAGCATTCACAAAATCCCTATCTTACTATCACACTTGCCTGTTAATGTTGCAAGCTAATAGTAAGAAATATGCACATGCAACAACACTGTACATAATACTGTTCACAAACTTCACTGTGGCTACAAAAAGAACTTGCAGAAAAATAAAGGCTGCACTTCACTATTAAGCTTACTGTCGTTGTCACGCAGTATTTACAAGATACAGTACATACCTTAATATTATCTACCTCTCTGTCACAAAGCATTGACAAAACTCCATATCTTACTATCACACTTGGCTGTCAATGTTGCAAGTTAATAATAAAAAATAAGCGCCTGCAGCAAAACTGTACAAAGTGTACATCCCACTACTTGCAAACTTCACTGAAGCTACAAAAAGATGGATAAAACTTGATTTTTATTCAGGTGGGAAAGAATTTAGCATCTTAAGAATCTCAAGTAGAAAACATTTTATTGCATGAACAT
>JGI24158J21664_10007812_pt1 | contig 14208 bp, 7 predicted proteins | sample Ectturendosymbi3_FD_21664 | JGI IMG/M metagenome (IMG submission 21664) | reverse complement strand
TTTTTAGCCCATTCCGCTCATAGCGGAAGACTGAAAAAGCTACGATTTTCAAGCAGACAGCATTGCACGGAAAAGAGGTTGAGTAGAGCAACGGAAAGTGTTTTTTCACAAATAAACTTGTTTTCAAGAACACTTACAACTCCGTAATTGCGAATCGCCTGCTAAATATTTTTCGTCATTTAGATTAATCGAAAAATAGACCAAAAATGGAGATTAAGTACCGATCTTCCATGCATTTAGATAGGCAGAACGCTCAACTTGGGACCAAACATGGAATCCATTGTCGCTTAACAATGGGACTTATGATCGGCACAACTTGTCTTTATAGTAAATTTGGTTACGACGAGTTTTGAGTTTTAATACTATTACGGGAAAAATGACCGAAATGTCTTAGAGAAAAAAACAGGAGCGTGTTCCGGTAGCTCAAGGAATTATGACTTAACAATGCAATTCTGCAACACCTCACTACGTCGACGGGGACAGCGCAGCGTAGCATTGAATCACAACGTGGTAGCACGACGCCCCTCAACAAACCATGGTACTCAGCAGTCAGCTCTAACGCAGAAACTTCGGCAAAATACCAGCTATCTACAGCTTGGTGGAGTGAATATTCGGCTTTACACGGCCATGACAATTTTTGCTCAACGGTTCAATATTTGCAGTTCAAAATTTGAGACGGAGTACGGCGCCTTTCGCCCTGCCCGTGTTTACGCAACTGGCAACAGTGACTGTTGATCCTTTTGTTGCAAGTGCAAACACGTAGACAGCTCACGCCAGCAACGAAAAGACAAACTTGACGTGATCAGCGAAATCTGCAACCTACAGCAAAACGCGCAGCTTGTTGGCGAGATCATTCCGCGTAAATCACATAAATTTGAGCAGAAAAGCAGAAAAACGATGCAAATTTCAACTTTTTTTAATTGGCACCTGTGGTGTTGGCTGAGATTCATGGTTTTAAATTGGTTATAGGCTGATTCTTACCTGTGTTGGCTGGACTGGATAAAAGAAGATCCATCGCCAGATCAACAGCATTGTGGGTGGCTTTAAGCTTGTTTGAGGGGTTCATAGTATAAATTGGAAATTGACTTTATTAGGGAGATTAGAGATTGAATTTGGAGGTATTCACTGTTAATTTGATGGTCTCAACCCGCCTGCTCCTATTTCTTTCAAACAGTGTCACACCTTTTTTTCATAACCTGGACTAGTGAGATTGATGTTTTTTTCTAACATCAGCAGTCCAATGTCCAAATATGTGAAACAGTATCGATATTCTACTTATATTAGTGGCGTTAAATGTATTTTAGGGCAATATGCTTTCAGGCTCAGTGTGCCCATATCACGCGATTATGAGATCGTTTTTTCACGATAGCCAGCAGAGCTACCTAAAATGGGAGTAATGTCATAGCAAATACCTTTCATTTATTTTTTGTTTTTCAATTGTCACTTAAGCAAGAAATATGCTTTCCATGTGTATGTATAACTACACAGCAAGTTTCATCTGGAAATGTGATAGTCATTTCGCTATTTAGGCTCCTAGCTTGGAAATTGAGTTGTCACTTCCTTGTGTAAGAAGAACCATTCCACTTCTGAGCAGTTCGGAATACGTTTCATACATTGTGTTTTCGTGATATGCGGATATCCAAAACAGGGTCAAACCCTAGCGCGCAGCATGCCTTGGGCAGTGGTCCTCAACCCCCGGGCCACGAACCGGTACCGGGCAGTGAAATTACAAAATGTATACTGGTGGTGACACCACTCACTTTCTGGGCATGCGATTGGTCGATTCTTCCCATGGAAACACTGCTGCGAGAGTGCTCCCGGACCGCGGTAAAATTGCAAAGCGTTGACCGGTCCGCGGTTACTAAAGGGTTGTGGACCATTGCTTTAATGTGTATCTTTCAAGCACTTATTGTAGATATAACAAATTGTTTGGCACACCCACCGTGTTCCCAGTTTTGTGTAGCTTGTGAAAAATGGGACCTGTTTTTTTGGACCGCTTCAAACTTTTTGTGAATTAATGATGTAAAGTGATTTTAAACTGGGGTGTTTCCCCGAAAGATCACATAGTTCGACCAACAAAAATAGCCATTTTCGTGGCCTATAGAAAGTAACAACTTTTGTGTCATACACAGCGATTGTCACAGAGAAGCTGAGATATTTAAACAAGTGAAGACTTTTTGGCGGTCCCTTATTTGACTTCCCCCCACAAATGCCTGGGCTGCTTCTGCCACTGGCCTGTTACGTTATAAAATCGTTTCCACGGTAACTTAGACAGTCCCGTCGCCACGGGGAGGCTTTGGTGGGCTTACCCCCCCAAACAAAGCTCCAACCCCATAAAGTGAAACGTGAAACACTGTAAATAAGTGAAGTTTTGTTTAATTTTATAATGTCAAGCCCCCCCCGCACAAACGAAAACCCCCCCGCAGAACTGCAAAGCCCCCCTATTGGAAAACTTTCTGGCGACGGTTCTGAATTTAGACAAAACTGTTTTTGCAGACCTTCAGTGGAACTGCGAGCTTGCATAGAACTTTGAAAATACTGTTACAATATAAAATAAGTTGGATTATTTACAATCAGGGTTGCGGAGTCGGAGTTAAAATGTCTGACTCGACCTTTCCAAAATTCCGACTCCGACAGTGACACCGATTCCTTAGCATAAGATAATGGAGTTTGGCTGTCAAAAATTTTGTAGCAACAAGCAATCAATGGAAATCGCGGAACACAGCAAGAATTATATGTCTCAATAAAAGTTTCAAAAGAAATTGTACCGTTTCAACAGGCGATGTAAAAAATGATTCAGTTGGACTTCTGGATTCGGAGTAGGATAAAAAATCCGACTCCTAGTGTTCTACGACTTCACCCAAAAACCTCCGACTCCTTGCGACTCCGGCTCTGCAACCCTGTCTACAACCATGTTTTTCCACTCCATTTGCGTTGTTGATTTGACGACGGTTTCCTTCCCTCCTTCCACACATTCTATTATTGCGACGCTAATTCGCGGGGCTTGGATAACAGCTCACCACAATAATAGAAAATAATAATGTTCCCCCTTTTGGAATTACATGCTTTAGTGTTGATACAACTTTCTATTAAAATAAACGAAACAGGTTCAATAACTATATAAATCACGAAAGCATAGCAAAGACATAGCTACAAAACTCACCGAAATATAAGGGAACTAACAACCAAGTCTAACAACAACATTAAATATGAATTACGGAATTGTCACTCCTGAGTCCTGACACATAAAGTTAGCAATTTGGTCGCAGCGACCACACACGTTAATGCAAAATCGGCCGCACCCGACCGAACAAGTTAACTTCTCGTGAGTCCGTGCTCGTCTTCGCTTTACGGCAAATGCCGCAGTCGCAACCGGTCGGTCCAAACACGCAATGATCCATCAACGCACCAGAAAAAGTTTCGTCACGAAAAGGCAATCACAATCAAAGACAGGCCAGGCACACAATCCAAATCAATGAACAAGAAAACCTGAAATATTTTGAAAAATAAACCACATAAAACGCAAATTAAATTCTAAATATTCAAACAAGACATATTCTGAAGTTTCTGTCATGAACCTGAATAACTCACGGCACACTTATAAAAATTAATCACTATTCGCTCGTGAGAAAAGTATATAACAGGTTTGTGTCTGTTCATTTGTTGTATGCACTTACCAAGCAAAACGATAAACTCGATCGAACTACCTTCCTCGTACGCAATCAACAAACTCATTTCCATGTGAACAACAGCATGCACCAGTGGTCTTAATAAAAACCGTTGCAGAGAATTATTGTCGGATTACGGACCTGAAAGATTAACAAACGCTCTTACTGTCATAGAGCAGTGCTTCGAGGCTCTTCAGGTCATAATTGTGTCCCACCATTACGTCCGAGACTGTAGCTAAAAAATTGCTGTGAACCAAATATTCGATATTTTCCATCGTACAGATTGCTGTGATCTGACCGCTGTTAGACTCATTACTATAGCTTTAGTAATTATAGTACTGCCACATAGTACGCATAAGAACCTTCATGTAAAAGCAAGCAAGTTTTCACGTCTTTTTTTGAAAAAAAATGGAAGGACCATATGAAAAGCGTTGGCATAACATCGACCGTTACAATTCGATTGAAACTCTTGACTGAAGAACAAAGTGTGCAACAGTTTTTCCTAAAAAAGTTGCCAAAGGTAAGCAATTGCTTTTCAGATTGTAAAAAAAAGTTTATAACTTTGCATTGTGTCGAAAATGATGTTGTGAAAACAGGTAGACAAGCTCAAAGCAGAATTTTAGCAGCTATTTTCCATCCCGTTTCAGCCTGTATAACATGAATTTTCAAGGCTAGTAAAAATGTTCAATATCAGAATGTAGGAATAAAACGGACAATTTGCGAAACTACTTCGGGTAGACTATCTGGTTACAAAAGGGGCTAACCAGTATTGATGAGCAATGATAAGATTATCTACAACACCTAGGTTAACAGAAATGCAGAACTGCAAAACCATCTATCCTGAGATCGATTCTACAGTTTCTGTATCAAAATTAATTTCTAATACAGTTTACGTCTTTCAAATTATCACAAATACAACCATGACAATCTGTAAGTAGTGTGTGCATATTCAACATTTTTGCCACATCCTTCACAATTTCATCTAGTAAACATTGTACAAAATTGATAAATTTTTCTGAACTATCCAAAAAACGTGTTCAACAATCAAATTTTTCTGGATAAATTTGTTTGGTAAAACTGAGAAAACAGTAGAATTGATGCAGGCTCCAGTTGTTTAATTTGTGGTCACTTGCCTTATCATTGCATGTTTTAGTGAAACAATAATCTGTTGAAAAATATAAGAAACATTCTCACCTAACATTCACGTAGGTGTCAAAAATACAAAATGCATTAACTTTAACAAAATGTTTGCATCATTCACAAGTTTTGAACGTTTTTGCTTTCAAAACTGGATGAAAAAACCTGCCAACGGCAGGTAAACCTTCGTTTTGAAAGAGGTATTTTCACCATAGTAGAGGACGCCTTACTGCAAATTTCAACGGGGAGTGCATGAAGTATGTTAGCATTTTTCAGCATTTTCTAGCATAAAAGCTATGCTAAAACTACTCCTGCATAAAAAAGTGCACTTCACAGCATTAGGGAGCGCAAAATTAATAACGTCTGTAACAAATTACATGGAAAGGGCATATAGAGCACATGATATCAAAAGACAGAGTTTGCAAAATGAATCTGGAACAACTGAAAGAAGGAAATTGGGCCAATAATAAATTTCAAAATATGATAACTGCCGAAAACTGAGGGTCGTGATAAACGTTCTACAAAAGAAAGTAATGCTCTACTAAAATGAAATTGTGCAAATTATGCTTTGAGGATTATTCTTTGCATAATTTTACGTGTACGTGCGAATAGCCGCTGGAAGCGAACACGTCAGTTTTCCATTGAGTGTTTATTTATATCGAATACAGTTTTTCTACAAATAGACACTTATTTTGCTTTTTGATATGTTATCTTTGTTGCGTAAATGCCATCCATGAAACACAACTATGTCCACATTTGCATGTTATGACAATTTTGCTATTTATGAAAAAAACTCACTTTTTCCAGAAGAGATTCTGGCACATATTAAAAGCAGGGGTGGGAACACCTTTTTTATTGTGGGAGCGCGTTCTGACACCTTTTTGCACCAGTAACGTTACTTGATGATTTATATTTTGCATTTCAATTTCTACGTGTAGCGCCTGGAGCAGCATAAAAGAATAAATGACAAGTTATCTCGTGTATAGCACCGTAGCCTTACAGTGTAACAGGAAGGCCCAGTGTGGAAATTCTTGTAGGCGACTGCTTACTTTCTTCGAACTATTTGGTGCAGTCTTCCTTCTTATTTGGTGTGGGTACGGCGTTCCAATACCACTACACCTCTGACTAAAAGCTCTAGGTTTTCTGTAAACTTTTGAGGCATTAGCCGACTGGGTTCTGCTTTCATTTTTTTGCGATGATTCAAACTTACACGTATCTATGTTCAAGTAACTTGTCTCCACAAAGGCGACGGGTTTGAATCCATCGGCAAATTTTTTTAAATGGAAATCGATTTCACATAACACTACGCATCTTCAGTCTGCAAATAACGCTTTCGGGTTAACGCTGAAAAGGCTGAAGCAGAAGCAACGAAAACAAACAAACTCGAGACTAAAATGAATATAAATCAGAACACAACCTACGACAAACTAACAACCTGAAACAAAATCTTTCCAAATAACTTATTACTGCGATGCAAAACTATCTGAATTCAAATATCGAGCAACGCCATAAACAATGCCCGTCGTCATAAACAACGCCGCAGGAGGGGCAGTAAAAGAGTTGAAAGCACTAGAAATTTATAAAAAACAAAAAATCGTCACTAATACGTTTGTTTCTGTTCAGCAGCAATGTTGACCTCCAAAATAATAACAGAAATTATAGAAAACCACTCTGAATTTTCCGGTTGTGCGAATAGCTGCAATAACTTGTTTCAAGTCGATCTTGATTAGCCATGAAATTACCTATATGATACTGGTATGAAAATGCATCTCCGCCACCATTTTCCCCTTTCGAATGGGCAGTGGGGCAATGTCCTTGTCATGCCCCGCTCTCCGGCTTCCCGGCTTGTGAAGTGCAGAACGTTTGTTTATAAAAGTAAAGCTGCAGTTGGTGGTACTACGTTCAACAACAAATGTAATTTATATTTTTCCTATTTAAAACAAATATAATTGAACGAACGAGTTTTTTGCCTGAGTGATTTGTAGGATTCCCAATCCAACGCGAATCCGATAGCAGTGCAAAGTAAAGAAGCTATCTGTAAACTTTATGCATATGTGGTTTATCTACGATGCCATAGAACACGGAATAGTGTCGCGATAAGGTCATTTGATCTTTGTAATTTTCACAGTCTTGTTTATTCCAATTACTGGGGTGCGATGACCATCTTGTGGAAAATTTATTTATGGTTTGGCCGACATACTAATTATTGCATATCACACAATTCGATGCATAAATACCATAGAATGAGCATGTCAAGTTTTGGTTTAGTGGAAAAGATTGATTTTTTGTCATTGTTTGTGAAACACGTGGTATCATGGATTTGTTGTGTTTTCCATGGCAACCACAAAGCGCACAGTGGTCGCAAGGCCCTGACATACCTTTGATAAGCTTTTTTGCCTTGTTTAAAGCAAGGTGCTTGTAGTTCGAGAGTTTTGCCCGTTTGTGGTAAGTCTTTTGTAGGCGATCATTGCCTTCGGATTTAAGTTTTTTTCTCGGTGTTAGAGTGAGTAGGTGGGGGAAAGATGTAACCCAAACCTGTGGGTCATCTTTCTTGTCACTTTTTGGAGACTGCTGCTTTACAGATGCACCACTGGTCGTAATAAAAATCGTTGCCGAGGATTATTGTCAAAGTGCGGACCTGAGAGATTAGTATAAGCTCTTATTGTCATGCGAGAGTGCGTCGAGGCTCTTCCCGATCAGATTAATGTTTTACCATGTCGTCCGAGCATATGGCTGAAAATTACTGTCAACTAAATGTTCGATTTTTTTCATCGAACAGATGGCTGAGATCTGAAAGCTGCTTAGACTTCATTACTATAGCTTTTACAGTGACGTAGCACCCATAAGAACCTTCATTAAAAACAAGCAGGTTTTCACCTGTTTTTAAAAAACGTACACTCCCAATTAAAAGTGTTAGAATAACATCGACCGTTATAATTCGGTTGAAATTCTCAACTGAAGAATAAAGTTTTCAATAGTGTTTTTTCATGAAAGGAAGCTGTCAAAAGTAACAGCTTTGCTTTTCAGGTTGTTCGTATTACGTCATGGTTAGGTTATACAAAAGGTTTACAAGTCTAAATGCTGGCGAAAAAGATGCTTTGAAAGTGGGCAGACAGGTTTTAAGCAGAATTTCAGCAGGAAACTCACATCTTATTTCAGCTTGTATAGCATGAACGTTTGCAATGCCCAGTTAAAATGTGCAATATCAGAATGGATGAAAAAAGCGCAAATTTTGCGTGAAACAGACAACTTGTGAAATAACTTCGCATAGACAACAAGTTTACAGAAGAAACCAACCTGTGTTGATTAGATTATCTACCAGGTTAACTTAAAGCTGCAGAAGTGCAGAACTGCACAACCATTTAGTCTGACATCTTTTCTGCATTTTTTTCATTGAAATTAATCTCAAGTATAGTTTACTTCTTTCTAGTTCTCATAAATACAACCATGACAATTTGTATATACTGTGTGCATTTTTCATAGTATTTACCACGTGACTTTATCCGGCCAAAAATCATATGGAAATGATTAAATTTTTGCGGACTATAAAAAAAATAATTCAACAATCAGATTTTCATTGATACTTTGAAAAGCTGTGTGTAAAAACTGAAAAAAAACAGTACCGTTGTTGCAGGCTTCAATTGTTTAATGTGTTGTGCATTACCTTATTATGCAAGTGTTAAATAGCATATGTGTTGAAAATAGAAAATTAATTTCTCAGCTAATATTCAAGTAGGCAAGCAAAACGTAACGGCATTAGCTTCAACAACAGATATCCTGCATCATTTTCAACACATACGTTATTTAACACTTGCATAATAAAGTGCATCATTCACAAGTTTTGATCGTTTTCGCTTTCAAATCTGGATGAAAAGCCCTGTCAAGAGAAGCTAAATCTTTGGTTTGAAAGTGAGGTGTTTCGTGAGGAGTGTTAGATATATGTTGACCCTATCCAGCAGATGCTTGCGTGAAAACCGGGGCTCTGGAGCCGGGAGACGGACCGCCGGAGCTGAGCCTTTTGCAAGAAGGCGGAGCTCAGATTTAAATTTAGAAGCCGGAGCTCAGATTAAAATTTTGATCCGGAGTCGGAGCTATGGCTATTTGAGAGGTAGCTCAGGCTTCGGATCCCATCCTAGATACTAACGGTTTTTTCAAATTTACTGAAAGCTAGATTTTCAGTAAATCCGTGTTTTTCAACCTTTTTGCTGCAGTGGAATCTTCCGCAAAGGTTTGCCTTGCTCATGGAACCCTATGCAACGATCCAAGTATCTATATATTGCTACAACCACATAGAACTGTGATTACGAATTTCGTCCCAGGCAAATTCGGTTTGTTTCAGCGGAATCCCTGGCAATCACTTGCGGAACCCTGGGGTTCCACGGAACCCTGGTTGAAAATCACTGCAGTAAATTTACTTTTCCGAAAACAGTGCTCTTTATAGCACAACTAAGAGTGTACGAGTTACGACATCAGACTGCAACAATGGATCTTTGATGTTTCCTGGTTTAGAGTTGTAAATCGGGCCGGGTTCGGGCTTAAGTTTGTCAAATTATTTCGGGCCGATTTCGGGCCTTCACACAAAATTTTTCGCAACGACGGACACTTTTGTGGACAGTTACTGTTGAAACAATCGAGTTGATTCAATCTTCAATAAAAAAAGATTAATTGTGAATTATTCAATCATGTGTACTTTGCTACGCCACCGATAACTCTCAGTTGCGCATACATTAACTCATTCGGTAAATTTGGCTTTCGGGCATAAATCGGGCTTCAAAAATAAATGTCGGGGTCGGACCGGGTTTGGGCTTCTGATTTCGGGCTCGTGGCAACGTAGCTGGACAGGCGTTGTTGTTTGTAAAAGCAGGGCCGCGACCAGTTGATAATTTTGGGAGGGGCACAAAACGATGGTAACTTGATGTTGTACCTAACAAATAAAAAGGGATGCCGGAGAGCAGGACAATGACGAGGGCATTACCCCCGTGCCCTTTTAAATAGGGGCAACGAGGGCTGAAATGCATTTTTCATAACAGTATCATGGGTAATTTTCAAGGTTTATCAACATCGATTTGAAACAAATTTGTTGCAGCTATTCGCGCAACAAGAAAATTCAGAATGATATTCTATAATTTCTGCTACTATTTTTGAGGTCAATATTGTAGCTGAACAGAAACAAAATATTGGCAACGATTTGTCTGTTTTATATAAGCTTCCATTGCCCTTAACTTTTTACTGCCCCCCTGCCCATAGGATTCTGGCGTCCCTATGAATAAACATGTCTTTTTTAATTTTCGGAGGGGTCAATTGACCGCTTCCCCTCTTGTTGCGGAGCTGTGTAGAAGTAAGAGAAACGTTAAAACCATCACAACATCTTACTTTCTAGTCAGAATGATCAAACCGGATATATAGTAGTGTAACGACCTAGAAAGAACTATAAGCTATACGCAGTAGGCATATAATATAATAAGCCATACTAGTTCTTCGAACAAACGGCGTTTAACCACTTCTTGTTTCTGTCTTAATGCAAAATGTGTGCAGGTTAGAAAGAACACATGAGAGAAGTAATCGACGATGAGCTTTGCGGTCTTTGCAGGGTTTGCCTGGGCAGAGCCGTTAGCTGGCATCGCCAAGACTGCAACAGGCAGAGCATGCAACGAGTGCAAAACACCTGGTCGACTGGGACTGGACTGTATCAAAGTACTCGAACACGAATCTTGTTTTCCAAACAGACGTCTTGATTCTGGACGTAATAAATAATAACAAAAGGTCCTCAGGCATCAACGACAAAACTTGTGACTGCCGTTCCAGAGTTTTGTTTATGTTGCCATTAATTTGAGTAACGTTTCTGCTAGCAAGTAGTCGCTGAATCGTCTGAACTTGTGATTGTTGTTTAGTCGTTGATTTTCTCATGCAACGAGCGCTGATTGTAAAAAAGCTGCTGGATTAACCTACTCGAATAAGTTTGGTATATTCTTATAGTTTTGTGTACTCCATATATTTCATTTTCCATTCAACTTGAGGCACACCAAGACAATTAAAAATATGAATGTGATAAAACGAGCAGAAGAGTTCAGGAGCCGGAGCTATGCTCATGAAAACCAAGAGCTCCGAAGATGGAGCTATGCTCATGAAACGGAAAAGCTCCGAAGCTGGAGAAGTTTCATTTTTACGACGGGATAAAAACTATTTTAAAGCTCCTCCTGCACAAAGCAATGCACTCCAATGTATTTGGGAATGCAAAATTACTGTAATTACGTCTGTGACAAATTACGTGGAAAGGGCCTGGAACATGGGCGTCGGAAGGATTTTTTTCCAGGGGGGGCCATTAGGGATTTATCAAAATTTTTCTAGGGAAGACCAAAAGTGACAAGATTTGGTTTTTCTCTCTCGAAATTAAGAAAATAAACTTTTTTGCTGAAAATTTCAAACTCCATGGGGACAAGGCCCCCTCTGCCCCCCCTTCCGACGCCCATGTCCTGGAACACATTATAATGATATCAAGTCATAGGATTACATAATTAGTCTGGAACCACTGAATGAAAGAAATTGGGCCAATAATAAATTTCAAAATATGATGACTGTCGAAAAATGAGGGTCGTGATAAAGGTTGTACAAAAGAAAGTAATTCTCTACTAAAACGAACTTGTGCGAAATTATGCTCAGTAAGTACAGTATTATTATTTGCATAATTTTGCGTGTACGTGCGAATCACCAATGAAAGCAAACACGTCGATTTTCCAAGGAGTGCTTATGTTTATTGAATAGTTTTTCTGCGTTTAGAGGCTTCTTTTGTTTTTTATATGTTATCTTGTAACAGCACACATGATGCACAACTTTGTGCACATTTGTATGTCATGACATTTTTGGCGTCTGTGAAAATATCACTTTTTCGTGAAGAGATACTGGAATTTTTTGCTCATTCATGACATATCTTCTTTAAAATTCATGTAATATTGTCTTTTCGCGAAGAAATTCAAACCGTTGTGTCTGTGGATTAATTTCCTAATATTTAGCAAAAACAGTTATTATAGTTATTATGCTGTACCATCAATAATTTTATAACAGGTTTTTGCATACACAACATTTTCCGTCGTAACGCTCCTGAAACCCTTGGGTAGAGCTAGTCGCTTTTTGTTCTGAAAAAGACTTAAAATGTTAAATACTTAAGGTTTTCAACTTACTGCTATGTCGATACTAAAAATTTCAACTTACTTCATTTATCAGCATCGAAAACCAAAATGGGCCAGAGTCAAAACAAAATCAAGACCAAAGATATAGAAGAACTAGCCGCCAATACCAACTTTACTGAAGTGGAAGTGAAGCAGTGGTTCGGAAGCTTTATGGAAAAATATCCGCAAGGAGAACTATCTGAAGAAGCGTTCAAAAACTTTTACAGCAAGTTTTTTCCGGGCGGTGATACCAGTCATTTTGCACAACATGCATTTAGGTATTCTTTTTAGTAGCAAAAATGAAGTAATTCGAAATCTCTGAATTTACGATAACTTAAATGTAAGCATTGTTTTGCAGAAAATACTATATATGAGAATGCACTCGACTGTGATATATATTTATGCAGTGTTTTTTGCATAGTCTTGCCGTATTTCTTTCATCTGTGAAAAATAGTGAGGAAAAAATTAGAAAATACGAGTCGATTACGTCTTTTTCGCCGATTGCAGCATCAACATGAAACTGTAAAAAAAAGGGTTTAGAAAATTGTTATCTTCTTGCTATAAAATTCTGATTACCTTCAAAAGGTAAAGACACTTTCCGTGAGAAAATCCCTCAAAGTAGATAAGGCTTTCTAAAATTAGCTATTTTTTTTGTCATGAGTCAAAATAAACAAATATAGGCTTACAGAATAACAGACGTAAAAATTCGGTCAGTAGAAGAAGATTGCCGTATGAAAAGATGCAAAATGAAATATGTTTTTGTTAAGTAAGAGGCATTTTATACTAAATTTAACTTGAATAGGCGTTTGGTGGTACAGAACTTGAAGATGGCGTGAAGTAAGAGATTCATCCCAAAGCTTTTCGTCTGACACTCTTCAAGGGATATCGTCAGAATGGAGTGGAGATACAACCGAACTGGTTTATAAACATAAAAGCAGAGTTCTCATTGGTTGAAACGGTAGCCAATAAGAGAGGGTTTAGGAGATCGGAAAAGAAGAGTTCTCATTTGTTGAAACAATTAGCCAATGGAAAGAGTTTAAGAGGTTTAGGAGATCTTCAAGGAGTACACGAATTCTTTTTGTTTGCAGAGAGGGGGATTTGGAGATTTGATGACAGTCGCTTCTAGGGCGGAGAGATGAAACGGAGTGCGAGCTCGAGCGAGAACAGAGAACTTGCCTTGACTGTAATGTAAGGCACATTGGGCGTTGTCAAGAAGATGTTGACCGATGGCGGATTGGTGAAATTGTGGGGGACTGGTGGCCTCACCGGGGCGGGGAAGGCTTTGATGGATGTGGGGAGTGGGAGGATTGGCAATCGACTTTGGAATGTTTTGTTTAATTTGCTCTTCTAAGCGCTGAGATGTGCGACTACCGTGCCAACTGTAGCTGTGGCACACAAATTGGTAAATTACGTTGCTTTGATGATGGGAAGGTAGCACGTCTTTCTTTGTTGCTGGTAAGAGCTGTCGGTTCGTAAAAACAACACGTGGTTCGACGGAAAAGAAGCAGCGTTTCACGGCAGATGTAATCTGCATTTCGAACTTCGTCGAAACGTTTCCGATCGATGGAACGTGTAGGTAGACTGGACATTTTTTCACTGTGTGGACCGGGTTCGAGTTAAGTTGTTGAAGTTTTCGTTTCAGAGTAGAGTTGATTGAATGTTCCGGGTAGCCATTTTTCAATAGAATTGAGCGGATTTTGTCAAGCTCTGGATCCAGTTTGCCTTTTGAACAGATCATAAAAGCTCTGTGGACCAAAGTACCAATTAAATTGATTTTCCGTTTGTGGGGGCTAAAGGAATTCCAGCGTAGATACTGGCCAGTGAAGGTAGGTTTCCTGTAGACTGATGTTGAAAATTCCGAACCGAGTCTTTCTACCAACACATCCAAGAAGGGAAGGGAGTTACTGAATTCTATTTCATGGGTAAAGAGGGGTGAAGGGAGTTGAGATGCGAGAGAAACGTATTGCAGTCATCTTCATTGCTGAATACGGCGAACGTGTCATCGACATACCGGAAGTACGCTAACGGCCTATTGGCGAAGTTGAAGAGTTTCTCTTCTTGGTAGCCGACGAAAATGTTTGCTAATGCCGAGCCCAACGGTGAGCACATGGCAACGCCGTCGGTTTGTCGATACATGTTGTTGTTGAAGCTGAATTCCACGGAGGAAGTGGCCAGCTGCATTAATTCGACGAAGATGTCGCGTGGAAATGATGGCTGCGGCAAGACGTTGTTGTTGT
>JGI24158J21664_10007811_pt1 | contig 14210 bp, 3 predicted proteins | sample Ectturendosymbi3_FD_21664 | JGI IMG/M metagenome (IMG submission 21664) | reverse complement strand
GGTTCGTGCTAACAAATTATGTATCAATTATTCCAAAAGCAATTTCATGCTCATGAACAACCGTAAAAATATCAATTTTTCAGTTTCAATTAATCATCANCCAATATCAGAGCAAAGCAGCTAAAAATATCTTGGCGTTATACTTGATAAACTTAATTGGAAGCCTCAAATTGAAAAGTTGGTGACACAGCTCTCCAAATCATGTGGAATGTTGTTCAAATTGAAACACTATACCAACATTTCAGTGCTCAAATCCGTTTACTTTGCTCTTTTCCATTCTTATTTAACTTATTCAATGCTTGACTGGGGAGGGGCCAACAAGACGACTTTACTCCCTTTAATTAGATTGCAAAATCAAGCTCTGTGAACACTTGAATATAACAAAACTAAAACAACTGCATTCTACTCCAAGCACAAAATTTTAGAAATACCTGATTTATTTCAATTGTTAGTTGCCAAGTTCATGTACTCCTTTTATAATGGTTGATTACCTAATCACTTTGATAACTACTTTGCTGAGATTGCATCAGTCCGCAAATATCAAACAAGACTTGCTTCGCTTCAAAACTATTATTTACCCAGAATGAAAACATCTCTGGGTCAGCTTTTTTAAAGTATATTGGTCCGAAAATTTGGTCTAATATTCCGGAAATTTTGAAATCGTCTTCGCCTTATTCATTTGGCGAAAAATATAAAAATGTCCTGCTATCTTGCCAGACTTCCTNTTGATCTTAGTTTTATATGCTTGTCACATTCTGTAATATTGCGCTGACGCCACTATTTTCCCTCCTATCTACCTCTATAGTTACTCACCCCACCCCCTGTGCATGGGCATGCTTTTCCCCACTGTTTTTTTTTGTTGTTTTTATGCTTATTTTACATGGCGTTGATTTGATGCTTTTTATTACTTTTATTACTTCTTGTGAAACGTCTTGAATCAAAATACGGTTTGTGTTAGCAGCAAGGCTGGCTGAGAACTTGACCCAGGTGGTCTTTCGCCAACCCTTTGTGATTCAACATGTTAGAACACGATCTCTAAGCTGCGAAACATAAAATTTCTTATTTTTTATATTTTTTCATCACCATATAATAAACTAATGATCTTTGATGTTATTGTATTTCCTCTTGCTGCATTCGTGTTATTTCGTGGCTTGAGTCGCAAAAATGCATGATTAAACCATACCATACCATGTTGTTTAGCAGGTGCTGAAGAAAACGCATTTTATACTCAAGCGGATTGATATAATTTCCTTGAACTTCTTTTCCTGACGTGCCCAAACTTCATGTTTAAAGGAAAAAGTTTGCACTGAAAGGTCGTATGCCATACAACGAAACGAACAAAATTGGCTTTGACAAAAAAATTGGTATTGGACTGCTTAAAACCTCTTCATATTTGACTGAGAAATACATTACTTTGCCCTGCTTCTATTGAATGCAAGGTGATGGAATGCAACTTTTTTCCTAGGCAGAATAGGAAATAGTTTTGCATTTGGCTTCACATTGTCCGAGATTTCGATGTTTTTCAAACTAAATAGGCCACACCAATCTAGACACCCGTAGTTTCAACCTTTCTCCGAGCAGTTTTTTGCATACTTGCAAGTAGGTCCACAAGTTCGATATTGTTTTTTTCTAAACCTCATGACACGCACTTCATTTGTGAACTTTCGTTGTCCGAATAGCATCGGGAAACGTCAGTAAGACTTAAACCAAACAAACGAAAAATCGCTGCAAATGACAATCCAAACATTTCGGTAATAAATCACTAGCATCATCATAAGTGTAATTGACACCACTGTGGGTGGTATTAATAAGTGACTGACAAACCGTTTGACCTTTGTTTTCTGTCATTTTTTCGGTTGTTGTGCCAAGTAATTTCGTTTATCCTCAACCGTTCACTTGGGCTTGAAACGTTAGCGTTATTATCTGATCCGATCACGCTCTCGCTGTCCTCCATCACAAGTGACGTGTCAAAACCAGCAACATAATAGCTCACAACATCTTTTTGAAAATGTACGCGACGCTACAGGTTATTTTTCGCATCAATTCTCGGGAGTTGCTTTCTTTTATGTGTAAATTTCACTAAGATACTTACAAATTGAGGATTTTGATTTAGAGATTTTTTAGTTAACATCAGCTTCCACAACCTGTGGTAGTTCAAAATACAGGCCAAAATAAAGGCGAGCGCCTTTTTAGTTTATTTCCTGGGGAAAAATACGCCACGTGACGACGTGAGCCACATGTCCTAAGTACTCAAATTCACTTGAGCTTCTGTTAACCAGCAAAATACTTGACACGAGTCTCAACCTTTTTTTTCGGAGAATCAGGCTTAAATTACCTTAAGAGAAGACTTATAGCCAACTCACAAGCAATCTCTGAATGCGATGTCATGATTTTTTAGCAAAACGCATTTGGTAAATAATGTCCACAATTAAGGCTCCTGGCAGTGATAACTCATAACAGGTGTCATATCGGCTCGGACATGTCACGCTTTTGTGCACACGAGACTGGTCCCAACTGAACTCGAGCTTTAGAATTAGTAATACGAACTCAAAGACCTAGTGATTGCCACTCGACTCAATAACCAAATCTATGATTTGAGACCTTTGAAATAAAAACACACACTAAATTTATAGGTCGAAAGCCAGTAATAACCTTCCACGCACAATGCCAGCTTGGGGTATTCACGATTCAGTTAAATTTAGCAAGTTAAAGCATGTTGCCAAAAACTGAGTATCAAAAAACAAAAGCAGGTAAAGGCGTGATGCAATTAATTTAACATTCAGAAAGATGGACGGAAGTACCTAGGGTTGGTTAAACGTCTAAACGCATTTTGCCGCATCCTTTATTATAAACCACAGTGCACAGAAGCATTCCATGTCCCAGGTTATAAAGGCATGAAAAATCTGTGTTTGCGTCAATTGATTAATTTTAATTTTTTGATTATAAGTGTAAAGGTACTAATACAGCAAGTTTCTGCTCAGAAAGATTTTAGTCTTACACTCCCAACCATGTTGAAAGTAAGCCTGGATAGATGGTCAACTGCACTATTAACACTACAAATAAAAGAATGGCAAGACAAATTTGTTAGCAACAGATAGTTGTTTCAACGTCAAGCAACTTGAAGAACGGTTCATTGAAATATGTAACAATAGTCTTAACAGGCTCCATGTGACGCACTATCGCACACGTAATTTGGGGGTATTTGAACCAATAGCGAAACAGTTTTTCGGACAGATTTTTATAGTCAGGTATTCTGGTTCGGGCAGAATTTTATATTCCAAATCAACATATGGCATGCCCTTGACGAACCTTTCTGACAGATGGCTGTCAAGTTGTCCTTCATCTTCGAAATCATCAATAAAATATTGTAATTTCAGTTTAACTTACTTGTTTGTGACCAGACACGAAGTCCATAGTACAAATACACACACTCTGCAGAACGCAGGTCGATAAAAACACAAAACAGAACGTTTTAAAAGGCATTGGAGCCGGCGGAATCACAGCACACCTTAAACCTCATTCATTTACTGTAAATGCCGTGCAAAAACAGTATGCTTATTGAACACAGTTGATCTAACATTATATTTGTTTCAGAATGGACTGCTGAGCAAACTCTCAAGGGAACTGACGGTGTCATTTCGAAAACAGCATGTAGACTCTCCAATAAGATTTATAACTGACTGATTGGTGCTATAAGACCGCTCCTTTCATAAGTGACGCGCAGCTGATTTATGACTCAGCAGAGAAACTTTGCTGCGAGGTATTGCGTGATGCACTAAAACGAACCTTTGCAAAGATGAGTAACAAGATAGGTAACGTATGCTCTTTGAAAAACAGCGTTTTATTAAAGCACTCTTCAGAAGAACCAAAGCATTTTTTCATGGCTGCATCCCAATGGCAGCCATGGTGCACCTCTGTGTAAACACGTTTATCACCACGCACATCTACAGATTTTGTGGTGAACACCTATGCACTCTTTCGTACACATTCAGCCCTGTATCTGTCGTGGTGCACTCTAGGGCGCATCGTGCACCCTGTTTGAAGAACGCTGAACGAGTCATCATTCGCGATCAATGTTTTTTTACGCTTGAGCAGCAACAATGAAACACCAAAGTAACGCCGCACATCAGGCTGGCTCGCTCATATCGAAATGGGATGGAATTTATCAACAGACTCTGCCAATCGTTTTGTTCCTTTGCAGCAAATTCGGTAAATCACACATAACACGATGTAGAAAACGTTATTTTATTCTTGTCTACAGTACTTTCTCGGTAAAATTTATCTTAAGACTAAGGTCTTGTACCAATCGGTTGTGTTTGGTTTCTTGACCACCAGGCTGTGATGGGTCACATTTTTCTATTGATCTGCAAGCAGTTTGTTGGGCGTATATGGCCGTATATTTACGGGCCTCAGCTCTGCACTCAACTTGTCATGTTAAGACCGGAGCTCTTCTGCTCTGAGTACGATTTGCAGTAAATTAACGTCGGAAGCAATACCGAGTGGTATTCAAACCCTTCGTACAAACTCCCACCGTTCACATCCAGTGACTGCAATGAAAACTTGCACACATTTTAAATGAGTTTCAACTCATAGCACGCTTTTGGACAAATTTACTTGTTTAACGTTTTCCATGCAGGTGTTGTTATTTGTTATTCCAACTGCAGTCATATTTTGCTTTCTGATATCTTTATTTTCTCAAGATATCTGGAAACAATCTCAGGTACTTATATGGTTTAAAATCTGCAAGTATTGTGACAACTTATCTGACAAAACGAACAAACTAGCTCTGATGGCAATCATGCTCTCAGAATTTTAAAGCACGTTTGAAATAGGAGTAAAAACCGTACTTATAGATTGGGTAGTAAATGTAGGCTACTACAACACAAAGCAAGCGAAAAATTTTGGCAGTTCGATTACAAGTTTTTCGGTTTTCGTGTTGAAATTCTGCTTCATCCTTTTTCTGCTTGCATTGTTTCGGTTCTCTAATTTAATGCTTGACTATATCAGGCAAATACAAATAATCACTTCCGATACTTCAAAAAAACTATTTGATTTTCCTACACAAAAAGATTACACCTGTATGACTGGATAATTCCTCAAATTAGCATTAGAAGTTCAAAAGAGCTCAAGTCTAACGCTGAGTGTTGTTCAGTCTGTAACTATAAAATTGATGAAACAGTCTGCAGATGAATCAGGCAAAGGTATTCGAACTGACACTGCTGCATTGTTTCATGACGTTCCCACCAAGCATTGTCTTCCTGTAGTACTCAACAACGCTTTAAAGACCACACGTGGACAGAACGTGGACGGTTCATGTTCTCCAACGTCGTACATCGATTCTGTAAATGTGAGCGTCAAGTGCCTCAGGTAGTTGTCGAAGTGCTTTCGCAAGCGGTCAACCATGACGAACTAAAAGCATCTGCGAAAACGTCATCCGTAAACACGTCTGCGTAAGTAAAATTCTCGCTGTACAATCTTTTTTTGCAATTCTCAACGTACGTTCCATTGAATCAGATCGTCAGATGCCCGTTATTTCTCAAAACTGTGTTAACAAGCCAACGTTTGCAGTTGCACGCGGGGCACTAAAATAAAATGGTTGCGTGATGCTACAAGTACTTTTTTCGTGAGTTGTCACAGATCTGTTTTCAGCACTTGAACTAATCAAAAGTTTTTGGCATATGTGATTACATCAAAACAGTCAAAATAGTCACCGGTGAACTCGTGTTAATCGGGAATTTGCGTTTTTTATTTGATGTAACTTCGGAAGACTTATTCTTAAAGTTTCTTTGAACCAGTCCAAACGCTTTAGGTGCACAAGAACTTGAAACCGGAGATTATGTTTCTTTCGACAGACACGTATTAATCAACAGTGTAATAGTTTGGTTTCAGTTATCTTAGCTTCACAACCACAACAGTCTCTGCCTTGTTGCGGTGAATGCGCGTTATGAAGTAAATCTTGAAGGCTCCAAAATCTTACAAGCTCTGCGCAAATATGAATTAATTATGCTATTTTAAGCCGATTCGGTTTTACTGTGAAATTTCTCCTTTTCCCAACAAAACTCGGAAAGGTTTGTTGGACAACGTTTTTTATTTTTGTCGATGGGGGAAATAAATTGACAAATCAATTTTTTTAGCAACCTGCTACATAAGAAGCATAATCAAGAAAAATTTGCTAACTTATGTGAACTGGGACGCATTACAGCTTTTGGTGTTGTTTTCCGCTAGCCTTCCACAGAATTCGATTTCCTTCTTTTCAAACAATAAAAATAAGCTCATGTGGCCGTCACAACATGTTTCCCACATAATGTTCTTTGCTTTGAGGTGAAAATCTCTCTACATGCCAAAATAAAAAGAGTAGTCAATAAAGGCTGTGTATAAATTTAGCAGATCATGGAATAAACCATCGCAAAAATAGAGCGTTTCTTCTGCTGCAGACAAAGCTCTATGAACTTATCGGATCATACAAATAAACATTCTTTTTTTCAAATACAAATAAGCATGCGGATACAAATGAACAAATGCTTTTGTCAGTTGACCTAAATTTTATCAGGTGAAAAATAGACTTTTTCTTCAGGTTGGAAACTTGACGTCTGTCGAAAGCAGGCAAGTCGCACGATTTCTCTGACAATTTTGCAAGTTTGACAGCAACTCAACACCGCTGAACCCTTAATGGAAAACTGTCGCTGTTTTATGTTAAGGCTGGGCCTTAGAGTAGAAGTAATTCTCCAAATCATTCCTATCCCACTGTAAAACGGCAAGCCCAAAATGTGATCAAGCAATGTAGTGAGAAATTTTTAATAAACGCTGTATCTTGAATCCTTTTTTCTCGCACTTCTGTAATTCAGACGTTCGCGTTTCAACTGGCCTGGTCCTTCGTTGCGTGAGTCGAACGTAAATTTTGCATGGCTTGCTTTTTTTGAAGACAGTAGATTTTGCGATGGTAACCTTGCGAAAACATTAAAGCAAGCAGATAAGTCATCCTGAAAGTATAATGGCGACATCTATCTGTCCTTGTCCTCGTTTGTCTCGGAAGTTGACCGCAGACTCTTGTGTGATGGAAATGAATACAGATGATCAAGAAAGCTTATTGTCTTGTTAGGTGCTAATAATTAAGTCATGCAAGGATCGTTATAGTGCGACTGAGAAATGCAAAAAGGTAGCAAATCTAGCATTTAGAATGATCTGTTGAAATTAAACATGCAAAGCCCCATTTTCGCCTGGACGAACACGGCTGACTAAAACAGTGGGCGAGTTTTAGTTTCAGCATTTTCTCAAATGAGATAACAATTTATATAAAGCAAAACTTTTTCTAATCTTTAGTACAGTTTTCACTGCAAAAAATCATTGATTTTTGTTTGGTGTAATAAAATGTGCAACGGAAAGCGGTTATCTTCAGTTCCCTTTTGTGTCTTACCAGGGTTTTATAAGGGGAGCCGATTTGGGTTCCTAGATTTGAAAATCGGGTCCCTATAAGAAGAGAAAATTATGAAGGGAAATATCTAATCGGATACAGCTATCAATGTTATGAAATGGTAATGATGGATGCTTTGTTAATTTAGTCGGAAAATTTTCGGGTCCGTACAGGTCCATACCGGGTACCTAACATTTTGCTTTAAGCAAACCCTGGTTTTACGATACAAAGCTTTTTTTTGAAAACCCTCATTTTGCAACACTTTATTCAGTTTGTGACGTCAGTTACAAAATTCCATGTAGTTTTTCCCCATGATACGGCATGGGAAGTTGGAAAATGTATTAGCTGTCAGTTGTTTGTCTAATGTATTGCATAAGAGAGCTGCAGAGCTTCATAGCTTTGCAAATCTCGAGCATATCACGAAGAACCTTGCCCTTGCTTTGAGTGGGTTAAAAATATTTTGGCTGCTTTACTTACACGTTTTCAAATTACGCATGCAGTATCGACAATGAAGCTTGGGTTCTTTGCCTCACTTGAGGCTCTTTTGCTGCGCTTTGTGCTATTTCAAAATTATTCTGCATCAAACAGATTCCACGCCCTGGCTTTTAATTTAAAACCCACAACAGATAAAATTTGCTCACGGCCATCTCATCATAAGCAGTCTGGAACCTATCCTTGACAGCAGTGAACTGGAAAACCGACCACTTGTTTTTAAGGAATCGTTCTCCTTTCTTGACACCACTTAACTAGACGCGTCTCACTTACAATTAGATAATTGGATTTTTCCAAATTAAAATTTTCTTGGCTGGATCGCATGCAATGCGACGAATTTATTTAAAAACAATTGGCTGCCGGCCGAGGCCTGAATGATGCCTCTTGTCTAATCGAGTTGGTGGACACGATATAAACAGGAGCAATCGAATAAACAAAACGGACGGTTACAAACGAACATAGATAAAATTTTCTTTTTAAATTCATTTTTCGTTTCAGGCAAAAGGCACTCTACTTGATCTCCTATAGATATACAATACAACTAATGGTACTTGGAAAAATGTTGGGACTGAGTAAAAGATACGCAACACGAAGGAATTGCAACCTATTTGATTTCAGAGTTACAAATTTTATAAGTTCAACCTGTGATAACAAACATCTTTTTCGAATCTAATTCATTATAAAAATATTACCAGCTGGCAACGAAAGCGAAATTGGCTGTCAAGCGTTGCGGGTTTCATGTTTTTTCTATTAGATTAACATGGTGCGCGGTTTGCGACATTCGATTTTCACAGCAAGATGAAAGGGATAAGCCTAATATCCATTAATCTTCGATACACACGACTGCGCAGAGACACTTACTTGGAAGGTCATATCCCCATCTAAAAATTCGCGTTAAACTACAACCTGACCATGGTACCTATTGCTAGCAGAAAAGTGTCTCGTTTTTTAGTGTTTGAATTCGTAACTGCACAATTCTAAGGTTGGCGGCAATTTTTTTAGAAGAAAATAAATTTCCATGGAGCAAAACCTACATTCTTCCCATTTTAGCAGAATGTTGGACCTATTCCTTTATGAAGGCAGTGTTTTAATGACATCTTAAAATCCGAAACAAACCTGTTTCTGCGTTCAGAAATTTGTTGGTGGTGTATAGGTTTTTTTGGTGGAAAAGGCAGAAAACTGCTTCGTCTCAAAACTCCAGCGACGTAAAGCGATGTAGATTCGCCAGTCATAGCATACTTGCTTTTCAACGAAACGCAACTCATGCATAGTAAATCGTAGTGAAATCGATAACTGCTGACATAACAGCTTTAATCGGTTTTCTCTTCTATTCTCACTAAAGTGAAATTTCGAGAATGAGTAGAGACTGGAAGGTCGCGGCAGACAGCACTCCTAGATACGGTTATGTGTACATATCGATCGCAACTGGATTACAGGTAAGGTGTCTTATCGGTTAGAGCGTGGATAATGTGGACAATTTTTAGACATAGCTACCACCACTATTTGTCTTGACAAAAAAATTGGTTATCTGTTAATTGCAAGCCTGTACAAAGCCATGAAAATTTTACATCAACAGATTCGCTAATGAATTGTGAAACAAGTTTGTTAAAATCAAGTTGTAAATAACTTTTTGCGTGTTTATTTTATTCTTTGTGATGAAAACAGCAGTAACTGGTTTCGGATTGGCAGGTTTTGTGTCACGTGGTAAATAAGTACTGTTATCTCTTCTTCCCAGTGTTCTTTGCACAAACAGGCATCAAGTTTCTGAAATGCTAAAAAGTGTTTGCCTCTGTTCTAAAACGTGCAGTTGTACAACTTTTCGCTAAACATATTCCTTAGGCTTAAACAAACATATTGTCACCAAGTGCGTTACATTCCTACCAGACAATCAAAAAAGAATTACGTTATTATGTAAAACAAATAATAGAGATATTTAAGCTACGATGGTTCGGCCACGTGGCCAGAATGTCACAGGAAATGTTGGTGAAACGAGTCCTGCTGGTTGCACCCACGGGAAAGCGGCCCAGAGGTCGAACAAGGACCAGGTGAAGTGATTACATCTCCGACCTAGTCTTGGTGTGGAACCAGCAGGACTATCAGAGGTTATTGAAAATCGTGAGGCATTTCGAGTCCTCCAAGGGCTGTTTCCGTCTCGACCTCCCAGAAGGAAAGCGGGTGTAGAAACGAATGAATGAGTGACAAAACAAGGCAAACTGTTTGTTTTCAAATTGCTTTGTACCTAAATGCAAGCCAGATATCCGCATATAAATGTCATAACAGTTTATAAATTGTCCACATTTTGTAAGCCACTTATACAACTTGCAAGTGGAGGAAAAGCCTCAACAATGCAATTGCAATTTAAACTATGAGTAGTTCCAATTCGAACCATAAAATTAAAGCGAGTTGATGCAATTAAGTTTTATTCGGTCTTTCGCGCAGCTCTGTGTTAAACGAATGTTGGTATTTACATATTTACAGAAAAATCAAAGCAATTTTGTTTCAAAAATTTCTTGTTTCTAATGCCTTTAATGAGAAACGAGGATGACGTCAGCATTACGAGTATCAGGTTTGTAAATTTAAGCAGCTCACAAACGTTACTCATAGCTTCATCCGCGTCTCTCCTGATCTCACTCTGTTTCTATCGCTCACCCTATCGTAGGTTGTGTAGCGCCACTCCCTCATGATGGATCGGACGAAATTTGAATTAGTCAAGTATGAATTGATTTCCTAAAAGCATTGCCAGACTTGCTATAAATATACTCGAGTCTGTTTCTTCTATCTGCTATGTCTGTGCTGACTTGCTTACTTTTTTCTGGCTGCAATCTTCAGCTGACCTTTGCACAACCGCAACTCCCAGGTAAGAAGCTGTGCTGTTCCTGCTTGTCGCTTTCAATTCACCCACCGACGCCAAATATCGATCCCTAAGATCAATAATTTCACGCTTGCCTCGAATCGCCATTAAACTTGTTTGGTTTTGCAATAAAACGCCCAGGGAAGGAACCGCAACAGAATGGTTACTGAGCGAAAACGTCTGCCCTCTTGCTGTTGAAGGCGATTTGGAAAAGTGCGAAACTCGACGCTTCTGATGACGTTCGATTGGCAGCAGTCCGACGGCGTGCGCCGATGGAGCTGATGTTGAAAAGAGTCAAAATCTTTCATGCGCAGATCAACCTGTTTTTATCATTTTGTCTTGTGCTGCACTCAGCAAAAGCGAAACATCGGCACAAGAGTTTGGCAAATTTAAATTAACCGCCCTTTCTCAGCGAAACAAACGCTGTCTAGATGTTTGCTGCTGTATCCAGGAGCCTGTTGCTCGTATCCCTTACTTCATTCAAAATTAGGCCAAATGAACGCTGTTAAAGCATCAGCATGTCCTGTTGTTCACACAGTTGAATTTTGCACTTTGTCTCGCTTGCTCCAAAAACTGTATATCTAGCTTTACACTTACTCAAGCATTGTAATACAATAATGATAACAAATGCGTCTATCCGCAACTTTATTTTTAGCTTTTGGAAATTTGAACAAAGCTGATTTGGAACATATATTTCTCTGGTTGTTTCAGCTGCGAAAACTTATTCACATCAACGCTTCCCAGCAAGTTCCATTCCTTTTCATCCCCTGAAAACCTTATCAAGTTTCATATTTCCTGCGACCAATTTTAGCAAGTTTAATTAAGGATAGAAAGTGCATTACCAAGCGAAAAAAGATGTTGTCGACAAACATTACTTTGCAAAATTTTTGTAAAAAAGAACCTATAACATTTGCACATTCTCGTGTATGGAGCGTGGCTTTCTTTTAGTCAAGTTTAACTACCTCGCAATTGACCGTCAGATTTTATTAAACCCTTGAATTATTTTCTCGCACTACTGATCGGTAAAACATGGATGACACCGATTTAAGAACATTTCAAATGATCCTCAAAGACATTTTTAAACATTTACTGTACTTGCTGGTTTCTTAACCATACTTTGTGGGCAACATCTTTACCTGTGCACTGATGCATTCGAAAATCCAACCGAAGTTTTACAATATCCGATACAAGCATGCACTCTCTTCTCATCAACACCAGTGGGAATAAAGGTTCTTTCTTTTTTATGATTGACTGTTGACCAGGGTTGGGGAGGTGCGGTCTTTCGTGGGGTTTGCGCCATTGTGCGGCCCTCCCACTATTTGCTCGCTTACAGATGTATTTGTTTTGGTTAATAGTTTTAGGAAAAGTTTACCTGCTCTTCGGCTAGACTTTTTTGTACTTGAAAATCCACTTTATGAAAGCACGTAACAGAACTTGTCGATAAAAATTCAAAACTTTTTAAAATCTTTTGAAAGAAAATAAGCATATAAACTTTTGAAAGAAAATACACCCTTGCTAATAAACCTATAGGGAGACTCAAAAGAGTAAAATAATTTCAGAATGCAATTGCAAGGTAGGAAGAGAATTCTTGAGGGAAGTATTCATATCAACGTCACTTACAAAAGAGCTATTATTACAAGGCTAATACACCTTGAGCCTGTGCCTTTGTGTAATATTTTTTAGGCGACATACTATTGACTACCGTTTGATTATAGAACGATCGCGTTTTGGTAGTGACAGCCCAAGACAATTTTTGCATTAGTGTTGAAATCCCTGCCTCTGATAAGAGTATGGCGGATCACACATTAAAAACCACTGCAGCATCTCATTTGCGGAACTCCTCCAAGTAGCCTGTCCCACCGAAAAGATTAGTACGCAAAAAGTTTAAATACTTCAAGTTGATTTTGAGCGCACACAGCTCGCAAATTTAAAACGGTGAAATCGAAGAGCAATGTACGGTTTACAGGAACTGTCACAAAGATCTATAGTTCCAGTATGCACATGATGACGACCAGATCTTCTCATCTCTGTAATTTAAAATTGATTTTCAAATATGTTATAAAATAATTTGTAAATGATCTTAGATACTGCATGTATTATTTGACTAAAGAGCTATAGCGTGGGTGTTCAACTCACAAATAGAGTAAGATTGGAAATAATTTTTTAGTTGTTCGTTTAAAAGGTTGGAAATTTGGAACTTTCATTTGGTTGCGTTGTTTTGTTTTTACGCAAGAACATCGAGTTGTGCATGAATCCAATTTGAGTAAATTTTTCATCCTTGAAACGACTGCTTAGATAAATGGACCTATGCTGCTCTCAAACGTGGCTATAAACTCAGATGTTATACAGTTCGGAAAATCTGAAAACCCTACTATTCACCTGATATCCAGAATAACTGAGAAATAATCACGAAAGAAAAACAGCTGGGTTTTGAAGGTCTTATGTAAGTCGTGGAAGGTACACTTTTTGCTGATTTCAAGATGAATCGAAAACGGAGTTGATATACGTCTTGACGTTATCTCTTAGCAGCAAACCTCAGAAGGCTTAGAGGTATCAATAAAACCTTTGACCTTTACTGATGGCCATCGGCGAATGTCACAAGGAAGATAACATTCAGTTTTATTGAACAAATCACTGAAACCAGTTTGTAATATACGTCCTTTCTTCAATGTTGGTGCCTCCTCCACGCTTCTGTTAAAACAAAACAAATGTTGTTCAAATAAAATAGCTTCTCCAGGGTTCGTCATTCAACGATGGGAAAATAATTTTGTAAGGATACATTCAGGGACGCCGGAACGGGGGTGAATTACGGGGGCACTGCACCCTGAACTTTGAAAGGGGGGCAACGGGGTCACAGATACCCTGACATACCAGTATCATAAGTAATTTCATGATTTACCAAGATCAATTTGAAACAAATTTATTGAAGCTATTCGCGCACACATAAAATTCAGAATGGTTTTCTATGATTTCTGCGAATAGTTTTGAGATCAACATTGTTGCTAAACATGTAAATGCGTAAAGAATGACTATTATGGCTATGAGTGTGCTTTTACATTGAACTCAAGCAAACAGTTTCAACTCGTGGTACGTCAAAGCCATGGGCATCTGCAAGAGCGTCAAAACAGGGGCGAATCCTGGAGGGGCGATCGCTCCCCCTAAAACCATTGTTTTGTGACAGAAGTGTTGTGAAGTATACTTCATCTCAAAGTAGTGAACTCGTCATGAGACTTGACTAACAAATATAACAAAAATCGCCCCCTTAACCTTATTGGCTGGATCTGTCCCGGGGTCAAAACGGACATTTGCCCCTTTTTGGAAATTGAGACTAAGAACTAAACCTTTCCAGAAAATTTGACGTCAGCAGCTCAATTCCGATTAATTGATTTATTTCTTGCAATAACAGTTTATTTGCCGGTACGACACTCACACTGCGGAAGAGCCAGGTTCACTGTT
>JGI24158J21664_10007809_pt1 | contig 14213 bp, 9 predicted proteins | sample Ectturendosymbi3_FD_21664 | JGI IMG/M metagenome (IMG submission 21664) | reverse complement strand
GTCATCATCATCCTTCAATGATGCATTTATCCACACACCAAGATATTTGACTTGGTTTAAAAATTGTACACGTGCACCATTTAGAAAAACATTTGAAAAACACCATTTAGAAAAACATATCTTGTTTTAAGCTTTTTTTTTATAAAAATTTTTGTACGCAGACCCGAAATATTTTGACAAACCTAAGCCCAAGCCCGGCCCAACTTATAACTCTGCACCATGTCAAAGGTTTCATTCTAAGAGTTCTACTTGCATTACGACAGAAAAATATATTTGAGATTAGATCAAAATGCACAACAGTGAATTGGCAAAAAAGTACCAATTTTCATCTTTAACACGAAAAGGATGTCCAGCAAAACTAGGTGTGATGTACTTGTAAAGCTGTTTTCGCACTTGGATGAAAATATTGCTGCATTGTGGTTTTGGTTAAACTCAAGTAAATCAGATGACTTACGAACCAATGCATTCAGCACAAGAACATAGTGTAAGAGTCAAGGAAAAAATATAATTTGGACTTTGTCACGATTGTCGCGACATCACAAGAAGTTCATCCTTATTTCCGAAGTCAAGTCCCTATGTTTTGAGCTATAGGTCAATCTACAGCTAGGTAAATACTGTGAGGTAACTTCTCCAACGTTTTGACTGGAATCCTGTTCACTAATGGTTGAAAACAGTCTTTTGCGAAATTCCCCATCCCTAAACTAAGCCTCCACAATAGTGCTGATCTTTTGTCTTCGGCAAAAGCTTCGCCTGAAAATCTAACTTTCTAACATTATATAGACTAACATCGTTAAATTATACGCTGTCTGTTTCGGAATACGTGACAACCAACGTTACAGCAAATCCAGTTGCATTTTCGTACGAAACAAACCATGGCTGTACTGTGGTCTCTCACCTGTGTAGCTGCAATACTCTTACTGTTACAAGAAAATAACCTTTCTAACAGTATGCCACACAGGGTAAAATGTCGGACAGAAGCAGTTAAACATCTTTCACGGTCTCGAGAAACTTGAAAAATGCTAAAAAATATTTTATTGAAACTAAAATTTATAAACTAAGAGAATCAGTGATACCACACCAAACTCTGTTTCAACATCAACTTGGCTATGTGTGGCCTACCATAACTCTTCACACAAAACGTGACAAACATCACTTTTATTTTTGAAACCTCTCCAAATACAAAACCTAAAGAGAAAAAAGTGGGGGACATGGCATATTATGNCCCCCCCCCCGTCTGAAAAAGTGGGGGGACACGTCCCCCGCCAAATTGCGCCCATGCGAACAGCACTGAAAATGTCGACACACATAGCCATGTTGATGGAAAGAACAGCTACGTTTGAATAGCAGGTTTAGCAATCTTTTTGTATGAATTGCACACTGCAAACCAAAAGTCATACATTTTTCTCAGAGTACACGTCCCGTGAAACACCATGCTGAGTTCAACCAGCTGTTCTTGCATACCTGTTCCATATAGCCTGCAACATCTGAGCATTGGCAGTAAAAGGATACCAAAGATATGCAAACTTATCTTCACCTAGACTTGGAATATAACCATCAATTTTCTTTTCCAACTTCGAAAGATGTTCAGTGACTAATTCTGAGAAGCTTTAGTCTCCATATGAGGATTTTGACACAGAAATTCTGTTACAGTACTAAACATGGAAAAGGTTCCAGACTGAATATTTCCCCTCCGCAGTCGAAGTTTCGCGAGAAATGCTTTGACTTTGTCTATGAAGTCACACACTATTTGGTGTTTTCCTTGCAGACTCTGGTTTAGCACGTTCTGAGCATCAAAAATATCAACAGGTTAGGTAAGGAACAAAACAAAGGAATCAGCCCTGAAGGAAGTGACATTATTTTCACATTTGTTGAAAAAATCCTAGCAGTTCTTTACTAAGCTCATATACGCGTTAATACATCATCTGGAAAGCCAACGCACATTACTGTGAAATAAGAGTACATTGTGATCGGCACTTAAATCTTCACAGTGAATTTTAAACAACCGGCTGTTCAGAGCACTCCCTTTTACGTGGTTAACCATCTTAATCACCAGTGATAAAACGTTGAATAGTTCAGCCTGAAGGGCTTTGCATGACAGTGCAATCCAATGGATCATGCAGTGCAAAAATCTTACGCAGCGAGGCACTTCCGTGACACGAGCTCAAAAAGCTTTGAGAGGTGTTTTTCTAAGCAAAAAAGCATTATTCGCCTAAAATCAAACATTTTGCCCTCCCCCCAATTTTTGGGCTGGCTACGCCACTGCCCAGACCTTCCTAACATCGCTGCATGCCCCATCTGTTGTGCAGCCCCTTAGATTTTCCCACTTCAAACTGTTGCTTGAAAAATGCATTCGCCATTTCAAAAATATCATCTCTTTTGGTTGTTGCTTGTAATGCTGCATTCATCAAGAACTCTTCTTTAATGCCTTCCTTTCCTACATATCGAGCAAAATTTACTAAGCACATTTTGTCACATCTATGGACTCATCAAGTTGAATTGCAAACCCATTTTCCGAACTTTGAATCTGGTTCAGGGGCGGATCCAAGGATGGGGGGCGATCGCCCCCACCAAAACCAAAGAAAATAGCTTTATTCACCATGACTTTGTACAATTCGGAAAACAGCATTCGCGATATAAGGTCATTTTGCCGTTAACTGTTTTGTCACAGCAGTGTTGTGAAGTATAGGCTACTTCATCTCTGAGCTTTCTCCAGATGTCGAGTGAGAAGACTTCGAGTGGTTTCATCGAACTATTTCCCAGCGTTTTTTGACATAGAACACAAGAATATCGAAGCCATTGTTTACCGCAAATGTAAACCCGAACTTTAAGCAGATTTCTGAGTATTTTCTTTTTTGCCGCTCATTGTTAAGCTTTTTGCTTGTCTGAATCTCCGAATTGAGTTTTTAACTACAACAGCACTACTGCTACGAAGTCCACGTTCGGAGCGTAACTAGAGCTAGTCTTGACTGTATATCAGCATTGTTACATCAATATTACACCAGCTCAATAATGCATACTGTTAGCAACTGACAAAAAAGGCTCGTGCAGAATCTTCTGAATGAGCAGCATTTAACCATAAATTACCAGTTTCATGGAAGGACCTCGCGGTGGACTACTTTATAGAATCACTGTATTAGTGTATTACAACTTTGGCAAACATCGCACACTAGCGAGAATATGTGTAAAATATGTCACATCTAAATTTACACAATTACTCCTTACAACACAATATTTAGGTAAGAATATTCTTACACATAATGTACCCCTTCAAAAGTCAAAATGGACCTCTGGGGATACATGTACCCTAGTTTGGGAACCCGCGCTCTACACAATCCAACATTCTGAAAAAAGTATTAATGCAGACCTGAAAGCACTCTGCTTTCAAGGACGCCAGGGCCTTTAAACGTCACAGCATCTGGATTGCTGGCTCAGTATACCAGCTATTCGTCAGGGCCGACACGCTGAAGATCAATGAATTGGAGCTAAATCTGTCCGATTTCGCTAAATCGCATCGGGCAATTCTACTGTATTGTTCAAAGGAAAGTTACTTCAGGGGTCGCCATGGTCGCTTGTGGAGAGCAATATTTGCACCACCTTCCCACCTGGATCCGCCACTGCCTCACAGAAACGCTTCCGTGTGTCCGCGGTGGTCACTGAGATTATACTGTATAACTTAAAACCAGCATTATTGGTAATTTGGTGTTTATGTGAAACGAAGGCATTGGTAGCAACAAAAATGCTGACATCTGGAAGAGGTGTTACGCTAACATTTAAGCGTCGCGCAAACATCGCTTGTTGTTTTCTTGGCATCGATACATGAGCAAACTAAGACGATCTAAGCCAAGTACGTCAGCCTTCACGTTCCTACGCAATAATTTGCTTGAAAGGCGGTGAGTCTTACGAAAACAAAATTCGATTTCGGTTCTGCGCAATATGCCAATCTTTTATTGTTAAGTTTCTAAGTAAGTACACCACCGCAACTTTACATGTATAAAGCAGAAAGCTCACCATTAAACTTCGCTAGTTCGAAAGGTACGCGTATATTCTTAAACTCTAAATTGGTGCCTCTAAACTATTTTCTCGCGAAAACAACTCCAAGGCAGAGAACAAAAACAGAGTATGCGAAGTCTCCAGCCCACGGGTTCACTTTGATGCTCGCAGGATACTGATGACCATTCACCTCTGCTTGCATGGACATCATTATGGAATGCAATTGCGTTTAGCTGCTGGGTACTTCGCGACTGGAAACGTATCATTCGTTAGCTCATGCAGGTATCTGCAAGCATGCCACAAGAAAGACGACCAGACTTGCAGACTGTACCAACGCAGTCACTACACCATTAAAGCATGTTTACTGGAAAACGTTCAGATAGAATAGAAGGCCTACGACTTGCTTCGCTTAGAAGAACTATACTCTATGTGCAGATGTACAGAAAAACACAAGTGCTTCATGAATACGCAAAAATAAGCAGATGCCACACATGCGATTCAATCCAGCAAAGGCTGTTTTTCCTCCGAGGGTGCGACTGACGCTGCAAAGTAGGGTGACAGTTTAGCACCGACCGGCACCGGGTATGACTTCATATATGCTGGTAATTTGCCATTCTGATCTCGGATGAAAGCTAAATCGCCATTGACGCTCAGCTGCAATACCAAAGAATACTGTGGTTAAATTCGTTAAAAAAAAACCAAGTTACAATATACTATTTTCAACAACCGAGCACGAAAATAAACGTATCGATGGGACAAGAATAAACTCGTCAAAACTACAAATGCAACCGCCCGCTCATTCCGCGTCCGCACACGTACTAATGGTGTGAACAGAGCGAGTTGCAGTGCCGTTATCCCGAAAACAACCGTTGCGCAAAATAGCGGCTACAGGTTTAACCACAGCTGACCTTGTAAGAGGAAACCACACACTTTCCACATCCACAAATCTAACTTCATTGCATGTGGTCGCGACCACTAATTCCTATCCATAAAATAATGCGCGCAAGATGTCAGTAGCATTTAAACTCGTATGAGAAGTTCACGGAAGTTGCAGTTTATGTCATCACACCACATATCTGCCTTCATATTCTGATGATGTCTGTCCTGGGGGCAGCAATACTTCAAGATATACCACAATCCTAATAATAATAAAAAAAACGAAAAATAAGTGTTTTTCAAAAATCCTAGCCCATGTATTTTGTAAAGCAGTGAAATCTTGGCTTTTTTTATTTTTATATTAACATGATACACGAACTTTTTTCATTGCTAATGTTGAGTTATGCCATCCCATTGCATATGTCTGTAAATAATAATAATAACAAACCAAACTTTAAGTGCAGTTACCTCATGTTACTTCTTTTGAAATTTGCGTTTAGCTTGCTGAATTTTCACACAATATTTAGTGATTATAGACTTAAGTCTACTGTTTTCTGTATATGATTTAACACTAGAAAAAAATCGAGATTCTCCTGATTCGTAGAAACTGATAAATGTTGTATATGACATACCAAACACGTTTAATCCTTGGAAAAAGGTTTNTGAATTGTTAACAGCATGTTACGACTTGGTATATTGAAAATTTTCAATAGTTGTTGTTTGAGCATCCCAGCTAATCAAATAAGAAAGCTAGGTGAAANNGTTATCACGTATTTGGGGGTAACTGTTTCAAGTGCAAGTGGTGTATGATCCAAAGTACATTTTGCCAAAGGCTTTGTCTTTCTACAGTTTGCTTTCATCAGTACTTATCTTGGCCAATAACTAAAACAGTAAACAATCCGCTTAGATGACAAGACTACATATGACTTCTGTGACTAAACACAAAAATTGACCATTGTTATTGCCTTGTTTGATAGAGAACTGTGATATTCACTTCAATCAGTGTTAACTCGATGTCACGTCTTACCACTTGAAATAACTGATATTCTAAGTAATATTGAACATCCAAGCAGCTACTGAGACTGTCTTTGTAACAATGAATTTTTGACATAACAAAGTTGACAGAAGCATGTTAAACAGGAATTTTCGTATGGAAGAACATGTTTTTAGGCTGGTTTTCTTTTTTGAAAAACAGGCGTTTTTTGCGGATTTGGGTAAAATTACGTGGACCCTTTTCGAAATGGTTCAGCATTGGGTTGAAATGCATTTTTCTTTCCAACATGATCGAAACTATCGGATGTACTGATTAAACATATTCAGCCAACCGCTTTTTTTGCAAATTTCAAAAAAGGTTTAACCCTAAATCACTGACTTCTTACGCGCATGTTCAGAACACGACACTGCAGCTATTTTGTTTCTTTTCACTAACACAATATTGTTATAGCCACGGGTCACTGGGTGTCGGAGGATTTTTTCCAGGGGGGGCAATAGTGGATTTTTTAGGTGGTGACCAAAAACATTTTTCCATGGGGAGAAACAGTGGTGAAATTTCATTTTACCAACTCAAAACTATCAGAAAATTTTTTTTATACCAAAATATTAATAGAAAAAAATCAAATTTCAAAATTTAGGGGGAACCTGCCCCCCATCTGACACTCATGGCGATAGTTGACACCTAAGAAAAGAATGATTGTTCTTTGGCTTACATTGGGCTTTGGGAAGAATTGCACGCAACAAGCAAACAGTAGCAGCATGAATGTTGATATCCAAAACAGAAGTAGCACCAGTTCAGGCAAGCCGGCCTTCCTGTAATAAAGAACAAGTGACACAAATTCCAGCAAACGCAGGATCAACATTCAGCATAACATTTTAAACTATCAGCAGTCAGATATTATACAAGAGCAGCAAAGTAAAGTTCTTGCAAAAAAACAAGGAAGTAATGTACAGTTGCTTTTTGAGAACGTAACAAAGCCACGTGGCCATAAAAGGCAAGTCATATCCGGGCTTATAAATAATATGATGCAATCGTGCAGTACAAACGGAAGGATTTTGCTAGTGGCGTGCGACTCCTGAAGCAAGCGATGTCTGGCATGAAAGCCAATCAACCTTGCAGCAGCTCTTAAGAAAGGCTGTTGAAGAAAAAACTGTGGTCAAAAATCTGTAATGAAGAAAAAGAGCCTCACCAACCACTAATTTAAAGGAAACGTCGGCGATACTAAAAAAGCTTTCTGGAACGTACAGTGTGACGGAAAAACAAGAGGTTTTATGACCCCAACAAGCAAACAAACCCAAAATATTATGAGGAAAAGGGTTGTCGTGAATAATTCCATCACTTCCTTGATTCCACACGCTGCGTCATGTTGGCACCAGGATGCTACGCAAGCAATATTTCCTAACCGAACAATGACTAACAGCACTAACCCTTTTCAGAGCGATGCCGTCAATCAGCAAAAAAAGCATGTAAAGGAAGACACTCCGTACACTGTTAATTAATTGCTAATGTACTGATGGTGGCAGAAGCACTTACCGAAAAGTCTACGAAAATGTCGTTTGCATCTATTGCTTCGGCCGTTATTTTCACTATTGGGCTATTCAGCACTTCAAACATATCAAAAATCTTTCCCCCTAAAAATGTATTTTGCTCCCCCAAACTTTAAAACCTTGCTACGGGCCTGATTCCATGATAACCTAACTTGCGAAACTGCCAGTTCCGGAGGCGATGGTGATGAAATCTTATTAATCTGTCAACGAACACGTGCTCACTAAAAGAGATGATACCGCTCATGACACGATGATATGGAACTTCAAACCTTGGAAAATTTACCCTTGATAACGTCGAAGAACAAAAGGCCATGATCAAGAAACTCAAGAAAAGCTGAGTTTGTGACTAACGTTACAAGGTTGATGCAGAATGGCAATTATTGACAATGCAAAAGTGACGTATAAAATTTTAGCGAGTTTTGAACCACGAAATAGTGCTACATCTTGACCCAAAACCACGGTCAAGACCCTTCATGAAGCGCGTTAGTTCAAAATACCAAGCAGATGCAACCTAACCATTGACAGGCTCAAGAGAAATGTTGTTTACAGGATATGTCAGAAACAATTCGGGGTAAAAATCAATAGGTTGAACTAACCGCAATCTTTTGAGTTTGGTCGCAAAATCTGTTATCAGGTTCTATGATTGCTGCTTGATGTGCCTGCTACGTAGCCTCACAGTACTTCGGTTCGATTTCATAAAAAGTGAAACTAACATGAACACTGTCCGCCAGGATCTTCGTTTCAAGACACAATCATACATCAGTTGCCAGCATTGAATCGCAGATTATTGCCATGGAAGGCTTTGTAAGGACTGCTCTATTTTCCATAAATTTCGTCGAAAACCCTTTTACTTTAACAATTCAAGTTTTTTTTCATTCTATATCAATAAATTAAAAGCAGAATCTATTTGATAGCTGCAATGAGAAAGCCCGGATGGAATTTTTAAAAATGAAAGGGCCTTGTGTAATATTAAGCTGCGTTTTCACCAAACGTGCCAGGCAGCTACCCAGATGTCAGCTCTCTGCTTCACGAATAAAACCGCATATGTCGAAACAGACTACAGAACGTGATATAAAACTTGAGTCTACTATACTGACATTTTCTTTGTGATACAAATTAACAACCCTATCTATACCAATATTATGGTGTGAGCTTTTAACTTAACCCGAATAGTGTGAGCTCAATTTCTACTAATTGCTCCTGCGATACAAGGTAACATCTGCTTGCATATTGATGCTCAGTATTTTCACGAAAAAATCTGAGTTAAAAAGAATGAAATACACTTGCTTCGAAAGTAGTATGATATACTAAATGAAAATCCTACATGCATGATTATCCGACGTGCAATATATGGACTTTTATCGCGCGGCAAACTAAAATCTGCGTATTGTTGTTCTTTGCTTTTCAGAAAAACAAACAAAACACGGTGCTGTTCGGACATTGAAGTAACTTAATATCCTACGACCTACATCTACATTAATACACAAAATGTCACGACCTACATTAATACATAAAATGTTACGTCATCGCATTGTTCGTTTCAAGCACTTACTTAGAAAAGCAATCCCACCAGTCTTGTGCTTGACTTTTCAGGGATTCCCAGTATTTGTCAGCGGGAGCATCCCACTCCTCTTCTTCAAGACTCCTAGGTTGATATATGAAGATATCTCCATTGCCGGTTCGTGGCCTTGGTAAGCCTCGCAGGACGTGGCTACAAACAACAACAACTCCATAGGTTTTTGCACTCCACTCATCATAACAAGAGCGGCTGATGAGGGCCAGCCATCAGGTATTTCCGTATTATGATTTGACGACGTTTCGACGCGCTGTCTTCGCTGCATGTACGTTATGGCAGTGCCATAACTTTCATTCTGTAATCAAAACTACTCACCTATTGACATTTGTCTGGAGGTTTGTCTCAAGTTCTTCATTAAGGGTGGTTTTGATTTTCTCGCTTTCTGTGTTTATGACGAGCTTCCGATCGTCAGGGTTCTGAGTGTTTATCTCGGGATCGATCCGCTGCAAAGGCAAATACTAACCTCTAATACCACGAAAATTTTTCGAAAAAACAAACTGATTTTCGTCTGAAAAAAACTTTTTCGTAATATCACACTAAAAAATGGGGTGTTACTTTCAAGGCGTCTCAGCGAACAGGGGTGTCTGATGAATTCACCACTTCATTACAATCTAAGCCAGCAACAGTTCGTCGATGTTTTGGCACTACTGTGCGTGCTTTAAAACAGACACAGGCTCACACCTGTAGTAGTGTTGTCTTCGAATTCAGGCGCAAAGCAAGCAATGTACATTTCGACCCGCAAAACACTTTTTTAAGTTCTATTTTTTTTTCTTGGCAATGCTGACAGTTTCAAATGATGAACGCTTTGATTCGTTTTTATGCAAGGTTGCTTATCCAAGACATTAAAGGACTTTCAAGGCATTACAAGCATAACCTATATTCTATAAGATCATACACGCAAGACAAATTTCAAGTTGAATGAAGAACTGTTGGACTCTCCATATTCGGCTTAGAGCGCAGAGATCATATGGTCACAGAAAGCTATAGTTAAAGTGTATATTAGAGCTGGCCGAAAAGCGGACTCGCCAAGTCAGCGGGATCCGAGTCTCAACAATTTTTTGTGCGATGTAATTTAATATATGCGATTGTTAAAATTTGTTTTGTAGAGTTATTTATAAAACAGGCTGAAAAAATGTCGGTTAGACCTGCTTGCAGGAAAACTGCCAAGCATGAATCCACGTTTCTGTAAAATTTAGAACTTTGCGTAGTCTGGACGGAGTCGGTAAGAAGAATAGGCCAGATCCCTAGTGTGCATGTATCCAAAAAAACTGACTCATCTTTCGTAGATTTTATGTCACCGAATTTACGATTTCAATGAAAAAAATTGGGGTGGTTTCCAACAGTTTTCGGTATAAAATTTTTTTCATGCTGCAATTCCAAACTTGTCCTTAAACGACACGGTAAACGACGGCCTAGTGCTAAGTTAGTGTTTGTTTCTTCATTTTTTAAAATCCAAATACATATGCTCAGTCTGGAGTTATCATATAGTCGGCAGTAATTTTTAACAAAAATCCACAGTGATGTATGCTGCAAATATTTACTCTATTACAAGATACGACGCCTTTCCAACATCTTGATTGTTGCAGCGATGACGCTACGCAACTCAGGTCAAGCATTTGCAAGAAATGCAGCCTTCTGCACTACATTGCTGATTAGCCTAACTGACGAGTTGAAAATTAAAAATAAAAAAATTTCAACAAATCTGCCAACCCAATTGCGGTCTTCTGAACTCCGACCGAAACTACAGAAAGAAAAGTCAAAAGAGGCCTTTTGCAATAGCAGCTCAGTTCCGTAGTGTTGTAAGTAAATTTATGTATGATTTTTATGTCGTGCATTAATTTATAAATAAACTCAACAGCACACGAGAAAGTGCAGTAACCCCATGACGACAATATATAAAACAAACAATGACATTTACGGAAATGTACATGTTTCGTAGGGAAAACAGCATCTTGCCGCTGATGATTTTATTGCTAAGATGTAATTGAGAAGTTACGGATCTTACATTTGGAAATCTTGCAGTACCGTATTCTTAATCTTACATGCATCTGCAAAAATTAAAAGCGGCAACCACTACCCATCAGCAACTTCTCAAGCGTAGACTTCAGTACATTTCTCAATTCATTTCCATACCTAACTAACCTCTGGCTGGTGGGCTGCGGTAAGTCTAAATGCATTAACATTTACAGTACAAAGCTGTGTAACTAGTGCAGTTTGATTTCAATGAAATATACCAATATTTTCCTCATTTGATAGGCTGTCCCTAATTGTTAGTCAACAATACGTATTTCAGTGCTAAAGAGCAATATGCAACCAACGAAGGGGCAACAAGATCCATATAATTTGGGGGCAGCACACCGTATGTTAAAGTAANGAACCGTTTTTCTGNACTGAAATGAGGTTGTTAAAATAATGTTATTCACCACAGATCTTGCATACGCACTTCAATGACTATGATTTCGTGATGATTTCCATCGCTTATATCAATAATCTCCGACGACGCGGGAAACATGGAGTGCAGTACAGCAAACGACTGAAATGCGGATTGCATGAAATCGTTCACCATGTCGTCAAGAGCTTTGAAAACTGGATGCTGGAATTCAGAAAAAAAAACATAAATGTCACAGCACTAGTATTATAACGTTCCCGCCAACTTCACGAAGGAAAATCCAGATGCATCTCACGGACGTCGCTGTGGGTGGGGAGCAAACTTATGTATGGGTCGATGCCGCTATGACTGGCGCCATACAAAGGACTGGTCGTCTAAGCTAAATATATACGCGCAGAAGCCTTAAACTAAAAAACCTTGAGAGAAAAACATGTGACGCCTGCTCAGGTAACGCGCAAAACCGGAGTTTACCAGCCAAAATGGCAATGACGTTTTAGGAACACAGGTTTTAGGAGTTTTAGGAGCACAGGAGCATGACGTTTTAGAAGTGCATTTGTAAAAAACTCAGCAATCATTTTCAAACTCATCTGACACGAAAAAGCAAACTTGTGGTATTTCGAAATATATATATATACTTTCTGGAAACAAAACATATTCTCCGTGGGAGACACGCAGGGTGACTCCAGCCAAAATAGCAAAATGCCTTTTACAGTGCAACCAAGATTAACTATGAGCCACCCGCGCCGACTTAGCTTGTCTTATCGGAGAATTCCCTCATGGGGCATAGTTACGAAGCTTGCTCGTCCATCAAACATAATGGCAATGGATACCAACCGTTGCACAACAGCTATCACACGTTAGACACCCACTCACATTTTGGCAATAACCACCCCCTTACTCAAAAAATAGAAAATTTATGCATATTTCGACAGGACTGCTCGACAGAACGCTTCGAAAGAATCAGCTACTGAGGGAATCAGGTTAATAAGCGTGTTTGAAGTCTTTTTTATATTTATTTCAAAATTGACTTAGCCAGAAGTGGATATCTTGCTGAGCAGGGTTTTGAAAATAACTGTGGGGACTGCATTCCCCTGAAACTTTACTTTGAAAATGGTCTTGCTCAGCAGTTGGCTGTCTTCCGTCAGCAACGTACAAAGGGACCGAAACGATCTCTCAAATTTTTCCAACAGTCTGTCAAAACCTCACTTTGCGGCCACCAACAAAATACACTAAAACCTCGCTTATGACCATCTCGGTGTTCAGATGAATTAGATGCGTTCTCTCAAAATGTCTTAACGGTCACTGAGGTCAAACCTTTAAAAATACCTGAATACGGCTGCAGTTTAATTACCTTTTGAAAAACAAACTAGCACCAACTAGTCTCTTTCACGAGTCTCACGTACTGTGTAGTGCACAAAACCAGAGCACCAGAAACATAATAGCTTATCAAATCATTATGTATTAAAGCAACAGTGAGTGAACGCCCTTGCAACGTCAAAACGACGCCCTAAAATATTCATGCGACACCACTTGGGGTCGCACCCATACATCAAGAAACACACCCATAGAAGAAACAAGGTGAGAGAGGATTTATTAGATAAAAAGATGTTGAAAAAATGAACATGCAACATATGAATTTACAACATGGTTTATTCGCAAACTCCACTCGGAAACGCGGAATTGGGCGCAGTAACAAAAAAAGTTCGTAATGAAATTCTTCTTGGAAAAAATATTTTCGTCTAAAATACTTCTTATTCAGTTTCAATCAATTTGTTAATTAAAATTAGTTTGTCATTATAAAAAATATTCGTGAAACATATTTGTTCACAGCAATATTTTTTTGAGTATAACAAAATTTTTACTGCCGGTGAAGTGAAACAGTTGGTTGAGCACGCCTCATGTTACACGAGGTGCTGTCATTGGCCTGCTAAAATATTCACTGCGAAATTAGCCGCATTAACCACGGAAGAAACTGTTTTTATTCGGTCATAGACGGAAACGTTTTTGAAATGACCGAAAAAAATTGTCATTTCGGTCAGAATGTTTGAAAATACAGGCTAAAAAGACTGTTATAGCGAATTTCAATACAACTGTGAGACAAATGACCAAAATGTTTCAGCGAAAAAACAGGGAAGAAAGCAATCATGAAACTTTCATATACTACGTTTACATGTCAAGCGACGGTCCGCAAAAACGAGACAGCACGTTCTGACGTCATTGTACCGTTCGGTTTACATGTCTGAAAGTCATTCACGTGTGGCAGACGCGTCGGTAGACATCTACTGTGCAGGATAGTAAACAAAGGGTTGTATGGAGTTGGACAACATGTATACTGATGTGCAGATTTCACGAATTTGGCAATTGCTGTTCATGCCTCTCATGTTGGTGCCGTGAATTATGGATCATGCTGCACACTGTAAAATCCATCCATAGTAGACGTGCACTGACGTTTACAGCATGCGTTGATGTCACATGTGCAAAGTTACAGGCATACAAATTTCACACAGGTTTCTTAAGCACAATGCTGAAAAACTTTTGGAGATTACCGCTTAATATTGCATGTGTCTGCAAGTGCCTAGGTGGAACTTCTGGTGACACATCAGTCAAAATCTTTAATTTACACTGATACTTAAACTAATAGCCTAATGTCACATGAATACAAAACATTATTTGTTATATTAAATATATCCTATGACATTTTTTCAAGGAGCTAGTGAAATAATTATATATCTTTTACTACCATCACCACTGATGCCAGAAAGTTGCCCTATTTTTGCAAGCCTGATTTATGAAGATTAGTACAACACACAAGTTTCTTACTTTCAAAACAATTATTCCTAA
>JGI24158J21664_10007808_pt1 | contig 14214 bp, 7 predicted proteins | sample Ectturendosymbi3_FD_21664 | JGI IMG/M metagenome (IMG submission 21664) | reverse complement strand
CACCCTATCCACGCTGCACACTCGTAATGGTAGTTGCACAACATTGTTATGCTTACACCACAATCACAAAAGTCCATAAGCTACCACAAAAACGGATTAGTTGGTAGTCACCAAATAGTTGGAAGATGGTTTATTTTTATGTGCTTTGTAATAAGAATATCTTGATGAAACTAGTTGGCTATCAGCAGCCTACTTGTCTCTGTGTCATGACGGAATTCGTGGTTGGAACCATTTCGCTTTCATGTGAATTGTGTTCACTTTCTAAATCTGCTTTTTTTCATGTGAGGCCGGCACAATTGTGTACGGAAAACGGTATTTCGATTTACATGTGCAGTGCGGTGGAAGTTGCATGGTTAACACAGAATTTTCGACATAGCAGTACACGTGTGTGATTCAGAACCGTCGCCAAAAAATTTTGAATAGGGGGGCTTTGCAGTTCTGCGGGGGGAGCTTTGCGTTTGTGCGGGGGGGCGTGACATTATCAAATTAAGCAAAATTTCACTTATTTATAGTGTTTCACGTTTCCATTTGAGGGGGCTTGGAGCTTTGTTTGGGGAAGGCTAACCCCAACAAAGCCCCCCGTGGCGACGGGACTAGTGTGATTGCATCTACAGTGGCGTTTAGGTGTCTCTAGTGATCAATAGCGCTAGTTCATCTTTTTAATGGTATTCCCATGCCTATGTTGGGTTTGATAGGGTAAATCATAGCAAGTTAATCTTCAAAACAATGAAACATCACCATGCAAGATAGATATTTATGTTGCCCCCCCCCTGCTTTTTCCTTGGTCGCACAGTGGCCCCCAACTTTTTTCATTCTAGAATCGCCACTGACCACAGCCAGGATAAATTCGGGAAAATTAACTGAATCCAATTCTTCATGCTTTCACAAACCTTTTCCTACTGGGAGAAGCAACAATCTGCTGACAGTAATATAATCCAGTTCCATCTCACACTGAAATGCACGAAAGATCAATCTTCCCACTTCTGCGACTCCTTCTTAGTTTCGAAATGAATTTTTCAACACCACGACCGCGGTCTTACTAAATTTCACGCAGGATACCGAGCAACCATTGGTGTGCGCCGTCATAAAGAAGTTAGTTACCCGATCGTCAAAAATAACTTCACAGCTTACCATGCATTTGGGAAATATTGAATGCAGGCTAGAGGATTTCTAAATTGTCGTTAAAATATAGCTGGCAGAAGGTTGTCTACTGTATATCAACGAAACGAACTTAGCCGGGAAATTAAGGAAAAAACTGGGGAGTCAAACAGGAGGCCAACCAAAAATCTGGGGGTCTATGACCCACTCAGGCCCTCACTTAGAATCTCCGCTGCCTATGGCATCACAGTTTGGGAGTGGCTAGAAGTATCATGCACTCGTTACCATTGCAGTTCAAATGCTCTCAGTTCAAATGCTCTCAGCAGCTTTAAACTAAATTGTGGTTTGCGAATATGAAAGTAAGCCATTCAATGTGCAGCCCTCACGAAGATATTGACATAATAGTTGGTCCAGTGAGGCATTTCGATTGGCATAGCTGCTTTGCACCTTTGTACCACAAGCTCTTTGTATAGCATAAATTTTGTTGTTTATGTCACTTTCACTTGCATAGTAGAGTCAACATTCAGTAACCCGCACAAATAACTTTTATCCCGCGCCCTCCGCGCACCCGCACTCACAACTCTACGGATTCCCACACCCGCTCCGTAAATGCGGGTAACCAATCCCCGCGCAGGACTCGGAACGGCCTTACTTTATACTTCTAATTCTCTCATTGTGAGACAATTAAATGCCTGAGAACTAGCAACAAACGCTTCCAATTTTTGGACAGCTTTGTAGGCTATCCGGTATTTCAATTTTACTTTACGGTGACAAACGAAGTACGAAAACTGTCCTACTGTTCCATATCAATTTTAAAATAACGGGTTCCTTTAATAATATTTACCTATTTGTTTTTTCAATGGTCATTGTGTTCCAAGCAGGAAATGAACAATCACTGATTTCTAGTTTTGATGCATCAAGAATTTGATTTGAAGTAATTTTATTGACCGTATTGTCGTTAATTTGCCTTGGAGTAACTATTGTGATCGTTACCATTCGCTTTGTTTGTGAGAATGGCCAGTCATGTGACCATGATTATATTGTTCATTTACCTTTGGAGTAATTACTGTGACGATGATCATCAGTCACTTCCATTTACCTGAGTGCATTAACATAACGGAATAACCGAATTTGAAACTCCCATTTTTGATTGTCCAGCAGCACCAAGATACTGTAACTTGTAGAACATTAGAATATTAACGTTTTGAATTTTGTAGAATATTAACATTTTGAATTTTGGTCAAGCCATGAAAAAGATGGGTGACAACTAAAGCTATGTATTCTTCAGCTACTGTTTGTCAAACTTTCTTTTATAAGAAGCCAAAAATTTTTGAATTCATGTAGCGCTCCAGAAGTAGTGATTGTCGACTGAGAAAATGAAAACCTCCGTTGTGGATCCCCAGATTGCACTGCGTGGCATGCTAATCTTTGAACCTTTTTTTGCTGTTCAGCAGTCAAACAAAACATAAACAACTACGTCTTTCCTTTGTCATTTATCATCCTGAAATAACGGAAACCAAGCTTTCACTTTGCTCACGAATTTGTCAATGGATGGCCAACCGTTCACTGCTGAAAGTTGTGTTTTAGACAGCGAAAATGCTGGCATGTTGCTTAGTCAAATATAACTGTGCATAAAGCGTTCTTACTCGAAGCGCAAATCATTTTGGCTGCAAATTCAGCAACAGTTCAGTGAGGTGTTTGACACATCTGCTTTAAGACCATCTAGCCGGTCTATTGTCTTTTTCTGACAACATTTTCGTACTGAAACGCAATATGTGGATTTGATCAACGGTAATGAGCAAAAATGTTTCAAGATGTTTTTGATTCATTCAGCAGCAGCGGGTTCAAATTTAGGGTGTGGAGACGGTGGTTGCAAAAAAACTCTTTTCAAGTCCCAATGCTTTGGCTTGTTGTGTGACAGACAATGAGCAATTAACACATTTGTTAAAATAGCGTGTCTGTGTGATGATGGTGATATGTGGGAAACTGCCTCAAATTTTCTCCTTAGAGCAGTCAATTCACTCAGTCAACCAAGCTGTGAAAAAGATTTACCTGTAAAATAAATAATTAAGCTATCTTTTGGTTTTGTTGTTTTATAGAAATTGCACGTGTTCTCAGTCTAAAGTCTAAACCAGTTCTTAACTGGAGGGCCCGCCTCGCCAGGGGGGCGTTAATAAATTTCCAACGGTGCGCGAGCCCGTACGCGCTCTACAACATGGAAAGTTTGATCAATAAATTTACTAATAAATACATTTGCTTTCACAACTTATTTAAAGTCAGAGGGCTTGAAACAAACAAAATTTACTTAAGGGAGGCGTAAAGAAAAGGTTAAGAACCACTGGTCTAAACTGATATAAACAGCTCTGCTGCTTTGTATGATGGTGGGTTGTATATTCTAATAGAGTAAAAAGACAAACCTAGTAGTTGAATTTTCAACGTAGCAACATCCTGCAACATCTTAGATCCCCTCGTGCACGTTGCCAGATGCGTTCTGGGATTGAAAAGTTTTGATTTGTTCACGGTAAATGTACATTCTTCAACAGTTAGAAATTGTATGCAAAGACTGGATTCTGGTCTTCTTTTAGTTACAAGAAAACTCTTCTAATCACTAGAAGATAGTCGAAATATGTATTCTGGGAAGTCCAGCAGTTAAATCGTTGGAAATGAAAAGATTAGTGTGCAAGTTAATTCAACTTTTTCCATAAGCACTTCGTTGTCACCACAGTATCACAACAGGTGACGACTAGTTTAGTTTTCATCAAGGTTTCCCAAAACTTTTGGGTGATGTATCCCTGCTTGTGAATTTGTTTTGTAATTTCACAAGCCCGAATATTTGTTACTTCTACAAGTGTCTCACAACTTCGGCAAGTCTTAAACTTTTCACAATATCTGACGCTTTTTCATGACGTGTTAGAATTGACAATTCTGCAGTCTACTGTGCGTTCATTCGCGCTCTGTACTAGTCAGGCAAATATTGCTCCCGTTCACTCCTTGTCCGTACTGTCAAATATGTACGCAATTCCTTATCTTGCAAATGCGTTGGTTAGGCTATATTTTCTGTTGTAACTTGTTTGTTACCGCCCTTGAGTCTGAAGATAAAAAACAAATAGGAAAAAAAATTATCAAAGGAGATAAAGAAAAAAAAGAGAAGATGGTCCGAATATTATAAGCAAAATCTGCTAATCCTGAGGATGGCTAATGTTTTGCTTTTTTCCTATGTGTACAGACCATTAAATAGTTTTGAATTCGAAATTATGTTGGATCCCATTTTTGATATTGCTTGATTACAACTCTGGGAGTTAAGCAATCGATTTTATGACGACGGCATTTAAAATCGATTCCTGTTATTATCAACTCTACCACAATGCTAGCCTGTGAACCGATTTCTGGCAATATAGCAAGGGCGCACGCAAGGGGGGGTTGGGGTTAAACCCCCCTTGAGCTTGATATTTTACAAAAACTTTATTATCTGCGCAAAGGGGATTAATTGTTTCGCATACTTTTTGCTTGTTGATTTTCCCATTCGCAACTTCTGCTAAAAAAATGATTAGGTTTTGGTGGGAATCTGGGTTATATTCTGCATCCAGAAACAATCTCACCACTTTTCGCAGACCTTTCGTCCACTACGCATGTTTAAAAGATTGTGTTCCACGACAGTTCACTTTATTCAAGACAATTATCTTTATTTTGTCTGCTATGGCTGATCAGCGCAAGCGCTGACCGCATTGGCTACATTAGCAATTTCTGTAGCATGATAGAACTGTTGAACAAGCTCAAAAACAGCAAATGTTAACATAGAAGCATTTAGGCATTTGATAATGTCCTAGCAGGGAAAAAGGAAAACTTCAACTTCGCTGGACTTTTATGCATAACAAAAAATCGAAAGTTTTCTTGCGTACTTTATGCGCATTCTCAATTCTTGTGTAGTTTAGCAAGATTCGATCTGGCAAACCGGGGTGTACTCCAGCCAGTCCAGCCGCAAACTTTCTGTGCTCGACTGCTCGTATTCAACAAGGCATTAGCCAATAGCGCAGCCTCGTTGTGTAGTTGTAAATTGACGCAATAGTGAGTGTGTATTACTCTCCTGTTTTAATACGCAGCCTGATATTTTTGCAGTTATGAACTGCTCTGTCTTAGCGTTAAGTGTATTTTCCTCCGATGTCCTAACTTGGAGCGCTGATAGTTTATATTCAGTGCAATGACACATAAAATAAGAGGAGCGCGTGTAGAAGAATATGCATATTATGTCAACTAACTTCGCCAAAACCTTGGTTTGGAAAAATGAATATGTCAGATTGTGACGTCACATACAACGCACACCAAATACAAATGTCCACCATACGCCACTGAATGAACCCCCTCATGAAAAGTTTCTGCGTACGCCACTGAGTATAGCACTTTTACTGTAGTGTAATCGATCCATTATTTTTTACATTGCTGAGCAAAAAAGTCAGCACGTCTAGAAAATACTCTATAGAACATCTCTTTTATCTAAAATCATTTTCATTCTTCAAAGCATCTAGAAGTAGATCAGTTGGAAAAACGATTTCTTGTGTTGACTGAAAACAGCCTCTGTCGATTTTGAATTATGGACTACAGCAAGTAAGCAGCGTTGGTGTTAGTTTTGACGCGTAACTCTGTGTGAAAACAAATCTCAGAGTGTGTGTTTATGACTCTTTGTCTCAACTTCAACGAAACGTTAAGTGTTTGAGCTTTGTAACGAAAATGGTTTTAAGCTTTAGACTTGGAGAGATTGAACCTTTTCTATCTGTGGATGTTTTTAAACTAATTACGCTGCTGAAACCTGAACATACAGTACAGATGCTTTATCCTCTTCAGTCAGTGAGTGCCTTGAAAAAACTTCAAAACTCCACATATCTTTGATAAATTTGAAGACATTGATTCTCAACAACGCCTGCACCAACTGCCTAAAGGAGTTAGTGGACGGTGCACTTCATGATACTTAAACTCAGTTCCTCCAAATAATAAATAAAATTTTGCTGTGAAAAAAGCATGTATTTGCAGTGGGTTTTATGATGTGTTAAATTGTTTCGGATCCTCAGAATCTTGAAACGTTTGGTTTCCTAAGGCTTCAACTCCCTCGATTTGCATTTCACGCAACAAAAGGCTGTCGTTTCAAGTCTTTGCATTAACATCAATGTATGTTTGCATTACACGTTTGGAAACTTGGAGAGGGTAAAAGTGCTTGTGTTTGTTTCCCATTTTACACAGCGTTGGTTGAGTCGTAGGTTATCATACGCAAGCCAGTTTAGTTGTGTATGAGAGATTTCTACTGAGAAAAAGACCCCATTCATAGGTGAATATATTTCATCAGGTGAATGTGTTTCATCAGGTGAAGGTCAGTTAGCTGTTTTATGTCATTCGTTATTCAAAATTCGCATATTTCACAACTAGGATGACATATTAGATTTGATCAACATATAACAAACTTTCTTGAGCAGTTTGCTCAAAGTTTATGGGCTAAGCCTTCTTACATCCCGGTTTCCTCCACCTGTATGTTGCCATTCTGCTTGGTTATATAGACGCAATCGTTGCGATAAAATATAACAAACCAAACCAACTTGCACAGGTATTTCAAAGAAGAAGTGCTTAAGATGCAACAGAACCGAGTCAAGTAAGTTTGCAAAATAAAGAAAGTATTGTAAAATTTGTCGCAGGTCTACATACATTCCTTTATTAATCTTTTCAGAATGCGATGTGTTGACCAGATTATGACAAATATTCTCTATCACTGCTTGTTATACGCTTAAACTTTTGGCCTCTTTGCAGTGAATCTTACCGGATCGCAAAGGGATATCCCGGGATTTTCTTAGCTGCAGATGGGGCGCCCAACCCAGCGCTATTTCCATTTGAAGAAGCCAAATTTAAACTTACGAATGGCGATACGATTCACATCGACGAGAAAACGATGACTCGAATTCAGTCGTATCCCGATACATATGGGTGAGATAATTTTAGTATCATCAGTCTTTTCCGGTTGCCACATTTATTTGAAACATTTTGCCTCAAACCAACCACGAACCCTGCTCAGGAAACCGCTATACGAGTCAAGAAATTATGGGTGCAATGCAGCCAAAGTTTGATTACGTTTTCCTGGGACATGTGGCATCCGTTATTTCCTGACCAAACTATTTTTGACTTCCTGACGTCCATTTTTAATCACTTTCACATCCACATCCTATCTGCGCAGCGGAACATACATAGCATACAAGTTAGATATCCAGGAGTTCTAGATATCCCTGACTGTACCCCCAAAAAGGAGATTTTGTGCAGAGGAATTTTTGTTGTGCGTAGAAAGCGTCATTCGCGTTTTAGCTTCGTTTTTCTTCATTTCAAGTCATGGTGTAAGAAGACTCTTCATATACAGTATAAGGTTTCGGTAGTCATATTTGGCCAAACACGTTTTGCGCTTAAAATTATATATAAAATGCTAAGGTAGTCAGGTGCAAAAAACTTGCTATACAACAGGTAACGCTTGGTAGTATAGTGCCCCAATTTTCTACAGGCTTTAAATGACATTTTTGTAAAGTAACTCTGGCACCATTCCACTTGTCTCTGAAAATCAGTAAAAGTCGTAGAAACACAGGTTTCTGACATTTTTCTAAGTACACCATACAAAATCAACAAAAAAGAAGCCCCTGTGTGATGGTGGACCACCCAGGATTCCTAAACAGGGTTTTAAACTATTCATTTGCCATTTTATGCTTTTGTTAAAGGGCCAGATTCTCGATTGCTGGGAATATTGCTTAAAATCACAAATGCTATTCTTTGAGGTATTTCCTCCTTGAGATGATATTTCAGAGACCTTCTGCGTATTTCTGAGTAACACTTTCAGTAAAATTGCTCTCTTTGCTGAGCTAGTTTGGCAAAAGCGTAAACCGGGAAGCAGTGGAAATTGAACCAGACATGAATATGGTTACATTGGATTGTACTGTGTTTGGCTGCAAGACAGAGATGTAGGCAGAGCCTCCAAAAGAATTCTTTTTAGGCGGAACAAAACCCATTTTGGGGCCCCTAAGACTTGCAAAACTATTTTCAAATAAATAAAAATTGAGGCTAATTAATGTGCATCAAACTTCAACAAGATGTGCTGGTATATTGAACATATGAAACATTATGTCAAAACATACCGGTATTCAAGTAATGCGACAATATTACCATTTTTTAACATGACTTTCAAATGTTCATAGTAAACTCTTAGCAAGGAAGAAATTAGAAAAAAATGCCACAGTCTCAGAATGAATGCAGTCGATCGAGGTTGAATAAAACGATGCTAGTGAAAGGAGACTGCGACCTCATTGAGTAACTGTATCCTTAGAATAAGCTTACTTATTATAACAAAAATGAAGGGAGAGAACGACGTATTTTGTCAATCGACTATCGCTTCTATTTTTGACCGCGAGCCACAATAAATAGGCACACGGGCTACAGGCCAGCGACCACTGCTTTAAAGCATTCTGTCGAAATACTGTAAGTGTTTAGTTTTTCCTGTATGGTTTCGAAATCTTCAGATTTCTGGTTATGTCCGCTAATCCTAAACTCACATTCGATTAAAGCCTGTATCTGCTTTCGGCGCAAGTTTAACAATAAGCAAAATGCACGGCACACCGCCGCGGTGCACTATACTAGCAAGCACTTGCGTTCTGCACTGCAGTTACTTGTCAATTTTAAACTTTTTATTAACTATCTTACATACATGCGCAAACAAAAACACCTATCACATTGAACCGGACTTGAGATAAGGACCAGATCAGCAGTTAAGTTACCTTTATATACCAAGTGCCATCCTACAAACCACATAACCATGCAGAAAAGCATGCCAACAAATTTTAAACGACGAGACAGAGGAAGTGAATATTTATTTTCTAAAAATTAAACAGGATATGTCAGGCAGTCAATTCGTCTGCGATTTATTCCTACTGCAATTATAAAAATGCTCGGTATGATTCGCTGAAGGCATTATGAGACTTATCCTTCAAGTGGTGTTCTGCGTTTACCCAAAAAGTAGCTCCTCGTTAAAAACTTGACTTACTACAAGCGTATTTTGAAACTTGTATAACATAGTTTTGATTGGTTGCATATCTTGTAATATGACAATGAACATCAGATTCAGCCGTTAACAGGTCGTTCAAAGGCGCTGGGAGCATTTCACGGTAAAATTTATGCATCCGTTTTGCTCAGGGATGGGCAATTAATTTGGCTCGGGGGCCACTTTGAGAAAGCTGCATTTAGCGGAGGCCCATACCCGCAAACCTATTGGAAAAAGCAAGTCGATGAAAATTAAATAGAAGCAAGTCTCGGTTCAAGATAGCCTCAGCCCTCTATTGTGATAAATTGGTGGAAATTTTAGATTCGAACATATTTTCTGAATGCTTCCGCCGGCCAGGAAAAACGGTGTGGCGGGCCACATATGGGCCGCGGGATGCTGTTTGCCTACCCCTGGTTTAGCTAATTCTAATCGATACGAATTTTCAGAGGTCTCAGAGAATTGAGGATTTATACAAAGGCGTAATATGACATTTAAAATTATTAAATGTAACATTTCCTAGTAAGCTATACAACAAAACCAGCTTTAGCATCGTGGCAGGCTTCTGAGGCATCTGCCTGCTTGTCTCTGCTTTCATACTTTCGCGATGTTTCGAACTTGCGCATATCTATTTTTCAAAAAATGTAAGCAACAAAATGTCGAAAGTAAATCCATCATAAATTATATCACAGGGAAACTTGTTTCGTGTATTTGAACAAATCTTCAGTCCTGTAAAACGCCGTAAGACAAACCTTACAGGCCCGTAGGCAGGTCTTAAGGTTTTTTTTGGGGGCAATACATTTTTATGGGGTCAAGATTTTGTTTTTATTATACGTTTTAATAAATAAGTTTCTGGGCACAGCAAAAATTGTGGGAGGGCATTGCCCCCGAATGCGTTACGACACCAGTCTTTGAAGTCTTTGATGTAACAGCCTTTCAAATTTGCAAATGTATTCCGCTCTTACTCATTGTTTTTAACCACAATTCGTGTGTTTCTTTCTATCCTTGTTTTCAGTGACAACGTTTCGCTAGTAAGGCAGGCCCGTAGCCCCGGGGGTGTCAGATTCGTTTATTTGCATCAAATAATGCCATAGACATATATCTATATCGAGGGTGCCATCCACGTTAAGCAACGACTGTGCAACGCCTAACAAATAAGTTTGTTTTCTTGTCGTTTTTTGACACTTTAGAACCTATTCATTTCCTGAAAAGCAGTCTGAAAATTATGGTAATTGTATTTATTTAGAATAGCTTCAGAAGTTCTTGTGACATTAGTGCGGTATGAAGTGCTTGCTTTTGGTTGTAGGTCTGACACAAAAGAATTTTTTCGTAATTGAGAATGGGTAAATTACATGAAAATGATTTGCTAACACAACTTATCGATTGGTTTTCTCATAGGCGCATCCATGGGGGCTAGGGGGGCATGCCCTTCAAAATTTTAGAAACGTATTGTCATTTTATGCTTTGAGAGGCGGCATCCCAAACGAAATAGTGTTATTTGCCAAAAATCAAGCATTTTGGCCCCTCCCAAATTTTGGGCTGGCTACGCTACTGCTTCGACTGCGTTGCTTTTGTGGAGCTTTATTTTTGCTGGAATATCAAATATAAAGTTTGTTTTTCTGACTTGATTTCCGCACAAAAACAATTTCCAACAACAACAATTTTCGATAGAATTTTATGCACAGGAGATTTAAGGGAAGACAACCCCTTGAGCCCTTTATTCCCCAAGAAGGCAACTTTCTGCATCCTTTGAATTGATTTAAACTTGCAACAACTCCTCATCCCCTGTTGGCACATTATTAATAGCTTCGGAATCCACGAGTTTGACTACAGATGTTAGGGGTTGTTCCTTATGGAGGCACGTTACTGAATTACCTTCAAGTATATCCAAGTGCATACGAGCACACATGGAGTAATCATAATCGTCAATCGATAACGGTTTTTTGAGTAATCGTAATCGATTGAATTGACCAAAAATGAAATGTAATCGTAATCGCAATCGATTACATTGCCAATTTAACCGTAATTGACAATTACGTTCACGATTAAACTTGGATATCTTCACCCTACATCACTGCGCGCTGAATCGCAGTTGTGTTGACTGGGTTTCCTCCTTTATCATCGTTTGTTATGGTTATGTTTCAGGGGAGACTATTTTCCCATCTGTGTGCGATAAATCCAGATATTCCAGCGGCAAGCAACAACGTTTGTAGCCAATTCTCGCTATTTTGCAGCTACCCTCATGTTGGCCGCCAGAAGTAAAGTAGCGAGTCTTGTGAGACGTAGCAACAAAAAAAGCTTTACTTAAAAACGGGTTGATACTTTGTTAACAGAATACGGGACATTACGAGGAGAGGTGTTGGTTTTATTGATATATGCTGTATTCAGAGTAAACTTATGAATGTAAGTGCTGGAGTAGGCTATATATATAATTAGTACAGTAATTTATATACAGTAAATTAATTTTTGTTGAGAGGAATAAGCTCGTTTAATCCAAGTCGAAAGTACTTTTCCACAACACTGAAAACTAACATTTCATCCGTGGTCAACCAGATACTGCCAAAAAAAGCTCAACGAAATCAGTGAGGTTTTGTTGACCATTGACTTTTGGTCCAGTAGACAGTTGCCGGGCTATATTGCCATCACTCTTCATTCATTTCAAATTAAAATCTAAACAATGCTATGCTGGCTTGCAGACGATCGTAACCCGCAGTTAGAAGAAGTAGTTAGCAAATTAGAAATTATTAACAAACGAATTTTTAGCCTTGTTGGACCAATGTTCAGCCTGATAGATGTCGTTTGACTGTTCAAGGTTTGAAGCCTTGGTGCTTATCATCTGTAATAAAGATTTTAAACATTGATTATTTTTGTTTAATTAATATTTAAAGTGTTTGTTGCAGTAGAGTAACCGGTGGGAGGGATGAGGGGGAATTTTGACTCCCCTGGCTAACTAAATGTAAAAACCAGGCACCCACTTAGGTTACATTTCGGTTTAAGTATTCTTTTGGTTTTCAGTATGTTGTCGTCTTTTTGCTTTTTACAGAGATTTTTCGTTGATTTGGGGTTTCAGTATAGCCATCCACACCCGGATTCACTATTATTTCTCAAGTTTCACATGCAGAGGCCAGTTGGCCTCTTTCAGCTAAGTTTTCCCTGTAGCTCAAACCACTAGTTACGCCACTGCTGTGTCGACTGCACGAATGTCTCATTAAACAATTATTGTAAGTTTTTCCGGTGCTTGATACTTAAAGATTAGTAATTTCGTTTGTTGCATTCATTACCATCCTACGTTGTATTAAAATATACTTACATGAAACCATGCAAATGGGATTTGTTTTTGTTCTGAAGATGTTTCAATATAAATGTAAGCTCGATTGTAATCGTGATTACTTTCAATGTGATCGTCATCGATTACATTGTGGTTTTGTTTATTCGTAATCGTAAACGAGCAGGTGGCAAGTAATCGTAATCGATTACATTTTGCTACAATCACCCCATGTCTCCATACGAGGGTTATTTGCTAAACAAATATTCGTAAACTCTAATCTACACTCTTGTATACACTCGCTTACCAAAGAAGATTGTTGGTGTTCTGTGATAAAGCATTCTTTTTCCAAAATGAATTTAATTTTTGCGCGTTGATCTTGCTAGTTAATCAAAATATACCACCTGCTTATGAATGACTTGAGTATACTTGGTTCAAACAATCGGAAACGGACGCCAGCATGTCCGCAAAATTTGCAATGCTGATTATTTCCCAAAACTCAGTGGCTTTCCCCCTTCTTGTTCAATATAACAAGTCCCGTCGCCACTGGGGGCTTTGGTGGGCTTAGCCCCCCAAATTGAAGTATAAAACACTATGCATGAGTAGATTTCGTCAAATGTCAAGCCCCCCCCCTGCACAAACGTAATGCCCCTGTTGAAGACTTTCTGGCGACGGTTCTAAAAATAACTAACCCATTTTTGATGAACACTGGAGAAAACTTTGCTTTAGGAGGACTTCAAAAACTAACCTTCTAAAACAACAACAATCCACTTCCAAATAACGAATCACAACTACATGCTGTATTGCTTCAACAATGTTAACACCGCTAGCAATCTATCGTAATGTACGAAGCAGGTTATCAATACCCAATCACAAAACGCGCTCGCAACGAGCTTCCGCAGCAACTGTATAAGCCACGCAGCGCCTAATCTACAGTTTCACTGCTTTTTGCATTATGTCACATGTTTACAGAAACATTTTCACTTTTCACAAAAGGTGTTTGTCCCAAGTAAGACAGCTTTAGCCTAGCATTTCTCACTTACGTGCAGAAAGATTTTCGATGTTCTTTTAGTTCAAAAGGTTATTTACGAAATATGTCGTGAGGATTTTCTGAGTTAATTTTAGGGTTCAAAATTAGCAAGCCAATCCTTTCGTGAGTTAAGTGCCACGATAGCAAACAATCGCACCAGCCAGCGTTTAGCCAAGTCTTGCTGCGTTGGTTCTTTTGTGCAAACTAATAAAGGTTTTCCACCTGTTTTCCCACGTAGAACGTATGCCTCCATGAGGTGAGAGTTGATACATTTCTCTAAAGCTGAAATTTTTGCAAATGACTGTGTTGTAGTGCTGCTGTTGCAGACAAGTCTTTCAGAGCCCAGTGTATGTCTACTCATGATATCCACGCACCAGGCCTCCCCACACCAACGCGAGAGATGGAGTATAGAGCTGGCATAAAAAATGCAACGTCATTTTTTATTGTAAAATAGGTTTCCTGACTTCAAGCAATGGATGTTGGAATTTCACTGGAATTATCACAAACCTGCTTTTACCACCGACCGATCACAGTTTGACATTGTGGTGACGAATGGAGCACAAGGAGCTCTCGACCTTTTGCTTCATTGTTTTTTGAGGAAAGAAGATTCAATAATCATGAGTGAATTTCCTTACACCTTGCATAGGGACTTGGTAGGTGTATGCTTGTACAAGATATGAAGTTGCTAAATCTTGTTTGTCTGTCATTATATGTGAATTTCTTTCTAAAATCAATGTTTAATGAGTTTTGAAAAGTACATCATGATGCACATGC
>JGI24158J21664_10007807_pt1 | contig 14214 bp, 14 predicted proteins | sample Ectturendosymbi3_FD_21664 | JGI IMG/M metagenome (IMG submission 21664) | reverse complement strand
ACTAGTCCTGACATTTTGTTGTTCCAGTTCATACATCTGACGACGATGAGTTATTTTTGTTCAGTCTCTTACCGTACGTCAAAAAGATACCAAAAGAACAGCAGCTGAACTTCAGAACTGAACTGATGCAGTGCGTTTCAAAGTGGTTGGAAAAAAACAGTTGAAGCGATGAAAGCTTACCTTGAAGCTGCATTTTTGTTACTTCAATAAAATTGCAATACTGTAGCATGCTCTGCAATTTGACATACCTTTATTGACATCACTTCATGCGCTGCTGCCCAAAGAGCGGAATTTTATTTACATGAACCGTATCACACAATATTTTCCTGCCAAGGAATGAAACCCGCAGGGCTCACACAATATTCAGTGTGTTGTTGGCGGATTCGCATGGAATCTGAGGAATTGCGACGGCCCGGCCGAGGTAGATTGCGCAGTGCGTGCATTCTTGAGCAGTTGGACTCCTGTTAAGTTTTCCTGCATTGCTGAAATGTTGACAGCGTTCGACCGCAGGAAGTTATGGAGAACCACACAGGCTTTCACTACTGCATCCACTTTAGTTGGTTCGTTACAAACTGGCCGTTTCGTTCTTTTCCAGTTTTTGTCCTAACATAGAATTTTTCATCGTACTTACTACCGTCGTGCTTTCGGCCGAATGCTCCGAATTCCACAGCAATAAGACGATAGTTGGCATCCACCAGAGCAAGCAGAACGTTGCTGAGAGTTTTCTTGTAATTAAGGAACAAATGAGCCGCTTTTAGCTGAGGCCTGTATGGCAATGTGCTTCCCGTCCAAGGAACCACATAAATTAGGAAAATCCCACTCACTGTAAAATTATTTTGCGATCACGCTTCTTTTATTGGCACTGGCATGTAAATGGGTGTCAGTACTTGTTTAGCGAACCAGGGTAGAGGTTGGTTGTGAGGAAAGTCGTCGCTGCATGTGGAACTGCTGGTTTCCCCAAAATGCTTCGAAAAACGAGGCAGCTTAGTCGTTCTACGAGTACTGTTCTGAATTCCAGCTAAACTGCCGGACATTTTAGGTTGCCAAGCCGGAGCGAGGCGTTAGCTCTTATTTAGCCTTTAATGTTCGTTTTCACAGACTTCCTGGTGCACAAATCTTTATTTACAAGAGGCTTTCCGATTAGCAGTAGCAGAAAATGCTTCGACGATGGCGAGGCAGCAGAACTGCAACACGCGTACCGCACGCGAGGCAGAGCTCCACACTGCTGCAGCACAAAGACGAAACTTGACTGGTGGTGTTGAAATGAGGTCAGCGCACCTGATCCGTGCTGCAGCACACACGTGCGAAACTACCTTTGCGCGATAACGGGTTGATTCAAGTAAGCCTTCAGCAGCTCAAGCGGTTGAACTCCCGCGAGATGACGTTGCCCGGGCAACAACAATGGTGCGCCAGTGGTTCACCTGACGTTTAATCGCGTCAAGCTACGTTTAGCCGACCCGATGCATCGGCTTGGAACGACGAAAAAACATTTCGGAAAAAATAGCGAAATAAGAAGCATTGAATACGCAAGAAAGCCACAGCAATCGCGTCCACATTTCAGCCAAAATGCACAGTTCACATCTACTGTATGTGACTCCGTTAGAAGGTTCGGCAAAAAGAGCTTCATTAAAAAACGTTATGCGGTCGTAAAAACAATTCACGAGAAGCATTTGGTGTAAGGCCGATGTTAGAGAAAGATATAAAATATAAGTTTGTAAAATCTTGAAATTTACGATCACAAAATGCTCTGTGAAATTTAAAAACTGCAAGAACCGGTACCCAATCTAAAATGCTGCCAAACCACCAAAAGTTTAAATTATGGTCTTACGTTATTATACAAAAAAAGGAAAAATTCTAAAATATTTTAGTTTACACGCACAGATCTAACAGAGCATATTGCACTGAAACAAGAGAGCTTTACCTACTTAGCACCTTTCTGCATAAAAATATTCAGTTTCGGATCGTAGCCCATCATCTCCCCATCGACAATGCACGACTTGACATCATCCGGAAAACTTGAATGAATAAACTGAGTCAAAGTTCCAAGGAAAGGAGTTTCGCCTGTGACGTGATGATAGACACTTTCTCAGACGCACAGTAAACTTTGTTCTGCGAGCTCGTTTTACGAAATTGAGTCAGCGCTGCCGAACAACGACTCAGGATAAACCGACGGTTTGTCATAGATAGACTCGGCCAGTGGCGGATCAAGGGGGTTAATTTGGGGCAACTGCCCCCGTCAAACGTCTGTGGCGCCCATTTCTGGTACCTATCGAAGCCGAAACAAAGATAAAAAAAATCTAAACTAATCAACGCTTACCGCTTTGTTAAACGTCAGGATTTACGTGGCGGACTTTTACCCAACTTCTATTATCGATTAGTATCAGCAATGCAATTGTTCGTAATAGTACCACTGTTTCGTTTTTTCTTTGCCGCGTGAGAACTGTCCAGCCTTGATTGGGTAATCACAAACGCATTTCTTGCAAATTTATTTCTTTAATGGCTGTTGACAGTCTGCAAAGGAAAGGCAGTAGGGAAAATAAGAATGCATCGAAGTTTTGCAACAGGAAGGTGAGTCTGTTTTTTTTTCGCTGAGACATTTCGGTCATTTTTTTTGCTCAGAGATTTTGGTCAGTAAGACGTTTCGGTCATTTGTCTCACAGTTGTATTAAAACATGCCGTAACAGTGTTCGTTTGCCTATATTTTTAGACATTCTGACCGAAATGACTTAATTGTTTCGGTCATTTGAAGAACATTTTGGTCAATGACCGAAAAAAAACAGGAGGTGACTGGATGAATTGCTTGACGTAGCTAAGCCCCTGACTGAACCATAATACAGCGTGTAGAAAGCTATAGATAGATAGAAGCCACGACGCGCCTCAACAAACCATGGTATTCAGCTCAGGCGTACGGGGATCTTTGGTTTTGGGGAGACAACATTTTCAATTCGGTCAAATTTTTCCATGAGGAAAATAGAAACGTTTTGCAAGTGATGATTTAGAAACGTTTTGCAAGAATAGAAACGTTTTGCAAGTGGTGATTCTAAGCAAATTGCCCAAACATACCGATCAGTTTTGCCTGAATTTTTTTGAATCTTGCCCGAATCCAGCTATATACGACTCTTGATGGAATGAATAATTGGTTTTCATGACAAGTTTTGCCCAACAGTTCAATATTTGCAAGCCAAAATTTGGGGAATGACGACGCCTTTCGCCCCCACCTGTATACTTGGCGGGCAATTTGATCCTTATGCGGCAATTGCAAACCCGTAGACAGCCCACGTCGGCCACTAAAAGACAAATTTGGCATGGCTAGCGAAGTCTGCAACCGACAGCAAAATGCGTATCTCATTAGATTAGTGTTCTCGACCTTTTTTCTACCGCGATCCATAGCAACCCACTGAAACCCATCGACACCATCTAAAACTGAATAAAGCAGATGCAATACGGCTGTGTACACAAAATGTCTACTTGCAAACCGTCTAAAAATGCTTCAAGGCCCTTGTGAGGGTCGAAAACCACTGTATTGGATAGATCATTCCGCTTAATGACACAAATTTGAGCGGAAAAGCCATCCTCTGGTGAAAACATTTTTTTGCTGAAAACTCTGATTTTGGCGGAGATTCGTGATTTTAAATTTGTTGTAGGCTGATTCTCACCTGTGTTTTCTGGCTTGACTGAACAGAAGCAGATCAATCGCCAGACCAACAGCATTGGAGGTGCTCTAAACTTTTAGGGGCTTCGTAGTAGTATACAATGCATTGGAAAATGACATCATCGGGGAGACTAGAGCTTGAGTTTCGAGGTATTGACTGTGAATTCGAGCGGCTCAGCCCACCTGCCCCCACTTCTGTTGAACAATGGTGTCACAACTTTTTTCATAACCTGGTCTAGTGGGATTGATGCTTTTTTCTTCACATCAGCAATCCAATGTCGAAATATGTGAAACGTTATGAAACACTTGATTGATATTCTACCTTTAAAAGTGCTACTTAAAATGGGAGCAATGTCATAGCAAATTCATGTTTTGTTTTTGAATAGTCGCTTGAGCAACAAATGTTCTTTCCATGTAGGCCTACATGTAACTGCACCAGCTTCATCTGGAAACGAGATTGTCATTTAGCTAATTATTAGAGTCCTATCGTGGGACTTGAGTTGTCACTTCCACCTGTAAGAACCGTTATATTTCTAACCAATTCGGGAATGCGTTTCAGGCCTTGTTTTTTTCTAATCTACGGATAGCCAAAACAGTGTCAAACACTAGCGCGCAGTATGTTTTTTAGGAAATATCTTTTAAAATCATTTTGTAAATATACGAAGTTGTTTTGGACACCAACAGTGTTCTCAGTTATGTGTACCTTGTGAAAAACGAGGCCTATTTTTGGGACCCGTTTCAAATGTTCTCTGAATTAATGATATAAAGCGCATTCGAACTGTGGTCATTCCCTGAAAAATTGCACAGTTCGACCAACAACAAAAATAGCCACCTTCTCGGCCTGCAAAAGGTAGCCAACGATTGTCGAAAACAACCTTTGGTATTTATACAAGTGAAGACCTTTATGGCGCCTCCCTGTTCGACTGCCTCCCCCCCAAACGCCTGGTCTGGATCCGCCGCTGGACTCGACCCCGCGCACAACGCATACAATGCAGGTGTCATCAAAAATAGTACGGAAAAACATAAAAATTAAGCAACACGTTTCTATGAATGTAGTGATTGAAATGAAAAGTATTATGGTATTCACGCGTAAAGGTATACAAGAAAATACATTTTTTCGCATTTGAATCTTGAGTTTTTGTTAGTTTTGTCAAATGGCACAAACTGAATTGTAGCAAAAAAATTAAACGACTATTAACACGCCATCACAAAAATATGACGATCGTACATGGAGTCTGAGCAAACCTAAGCTAACTCTCACCGAACACCGATGAATACTCTTTTCCGCTTCGCGAGAAGTATTTGTAAACACTGCCGTCTTTGTGCAATTGACTTCTTTCGCCATCGTATTTAATTTCCACCTGAAACTGCTGGTGGTGCATTGCCTTTTCGACCTGCCACACCAGAGTGGGAGAGGATGATCAATCGCTTAACGAACCGCAAGCTCATTATGCACTTGAATCTAGTTCAGGAGTGCTTACGAAGTTATAAGAAAGCGGATCAAAGTTGATACAGTAATCTCAGCATCACGTTGGTCAACGTCCGTGAAAGATATTTTGCAAGAAAAAGTAAATAAAAGATTAATCTCTTGAAGTTGCAAGCTACTGTACTTCCTGCAACAAGCGCAGCAGGATCGTGAGAATACGGCGCCCGAATGTTACCACCACAACCACAGACAATTTTCACCTCTTCAAGCTTGATATTTTGAGCAAGCATCGGTTTGAAAGGCTGAAACAATTCGATTTGAGCGTCAGCCAATCGAATGTTCGGATCTTTCAGCTTTTCACAAACCTGAACACAAGGCACTAGTAACCACCTGAACCATATCACCAAGTACCAGGGGTCTCAAACTCAGATTGCTCTGTGGGCCGAATTGGGATTTATAAAGTAACAGGTGGGCCGCATTATGACGATGACGCTGAGTTGGTGTTGTGAGTTGCAGGCAGATATTTCTTGGCTTGTCTACGTTCGCTTAAAACAGCTATGTCCAACCCGCGGGCCGCATGTGGCCCAGTCGAGGGTTTTGTGCCTTTAGGTTGTTGCTGTAGTAAAAGTATCCTACAACTGTCCTTGTTTTAACAACCTTGAACTTGACATTTTTGATGCAGGTGGTCCTCAGTGGCACTTTATCACGTCTGTTGCCATTGCAGTTAGGATTCGAACATTTTCAGTATATTCGCTTAAGCCAAAGTTCGTTTGCTAAGATCACAGTAAGCCATGCAATGTCCGGCCCTCAATAATATATCATTCAATGTGCGGCCCTGGTCAGGATAGTGACATACTTTTTGGCTCAGTAAGCCATTTGGGTTGGACATAGCTGTCTTAAAAGGAACTTTTTTCACTCGCTGGCCGAGCATATTTAAACACCTGTGACTAAGGTAAGTAACTTAAATTTTATGTTTGAAAATTCTCAAAAAGCGGGCCGCGCAAAATGGTCACAGGGCCACATGATCTGCGTGTTTGAGACCCCTATTATATACCAAACTCATTTCGTTAATTTGAGGAAGAAACGCATTGAAATGCAGGACTCTCAAGAGAAACTGGCATCACTTAATTTAACCAGAAAACAATACGTAGACCAGACAACTAATGAAATATCTTTGCGGGAAAATGCGACCGGTACTTTGGAATTAGATTGCTATCAGAGATTAGATCGTTTTACATAAGTTTTACCGTTCGATCTTTTTTCAATTTCAGCGCAGGTAAAAGTTGGTTTAGAGTAGATGAAAGCGGCCCCGTAGCTGCGTGTTTGACTGCATCATTGTCACCTTGAAGTGGGGAAAGTTCGCCTTCAAGTACCTTTTACCGATTTAATCAATTTAAAGTTTGCTTGTCTCTTTTCTTCCGTAGTTACCACCAGGTAAAACTCAATGCACAAGCGGAGAACACCGAAATGAAGTTGGCATTTCCGACAATTTGTACACAATGAAGCTCAAATACACTTCAGCTCTTACTGTTTTTAAACTTGTCGTGACATTGTACAGATCTTCCGCGTCTTCATGAAATTCATTCAATAAATTTTTTTGTCCCAGATGTAGCTTTGTATCTTTCAACATGATACGAATAAGCCACTTTTGTTCGACAGCAGATGTCTGTTTGATCAACTTCATCAAAGTTTTCTTCATCTGCAACACACATTAAAAAATGAAGCAAAAACTGTCAAAATATAAAGGCAAATGCTAAAAAATTCCTAAAAGAGAATAGTGAATTTGGTTCTAGGGAAGTTGCCACCTCGACAGTTGTGAGTGAAAATACCGCGATGAACACTATTTCACACGCAGCCGGTATCGCGTGGTTGGCTTCGCGAAGAGGGGGGGTTTGGTTCGGAGGTTCAATTTCAATTTTCTGTGTTTGGCAGTAACAATGCTAGACACGAATTTCTTATACATGTTGAGTAAACACTCGACATGCCACGGGAAACACAAGCCAAGACGCGAACTCAGGTTGTCATTCAATGGTGCGAATAACTCGAGCGGCGGTCGGGGACATGTCACTTTACTTAGTTTCGCCAACGGGGTGTAAACGTGTTGTGGCTGACAGAAACTCGCAAAAAACATCGTTTTTATGTTTGACCTTGGCAGTGAATGAGTATTATATGCTACAGATTTCAAATTAACAGATCGAAGAAAATTTTTGGCAGTTTTTGAAAACGTCGCCGCCAAGTTGATATCATTTTTACTGAACCTAATTTTCAGCACGCTCAACAAACTTTGTTTTTCAAAAAATTCTTAATAAAAAATGCTTTATAGAAACTATGATTTTTATCACTGTGTTCTAAGATGCAACGAAAATATGGCAACTTTTTACTCATAAAAACGATCAAAATACTTCACAACCTGCATCTGCATAGGCTTGAATTAATGTTCAGAACGGGATTTTCGTTTTTTCGCTTCGTTCAAAATCAGTTCCGATTGCTGGTGGAAAAACAAGGTTTCTCTGAAGTTTTTTTTTCAGTTTGTTTGAATGGAAACGTAAGCTAACTCTCTCAAGAAGTGTAAACTGAATCGTATAAGCAGTATAAAAACTGTAAAAACGAGTTTCCACAACTGACCAAATTTACCGGGCATCACTGTCTATCACAGAATGTAATGTCTTTAGTCACGTATAACTATCCACGTTTTACGTCGCTAGATGATAAAGGATTCAGTTTACACTTTTGGGAGTTAGCTTACCTTTCTATTCAAGCAAACTGGAAAAAAATTAATTTTTGCTTCAGCTTCACTGGTTGTTTTTCTGAAGCAAAACTTCATAGTGGTCATATGGCGTTTTATAACACATGATGCATATTACCTTGAACTCTCACAACCAACAAGCACAAGGTATCAGGCGACATTACGCAAGACCCACCACAGCTAAACATTCCCGGCGGTGGTAGACAAATTGATCCCGAGATTTCAACACAGCAAGCTATCTACAGCAGAGGTGATGGGTATCAACCCCATGCGTCAGTAAGCTCATGCCAGGTCTGGCACTCGAAGTATTTCAAAGAAACCCGAAAGAATGATGAGCGTGCAATCTTGAGTTAGTGCATTTCATCGGTTAAACGTATTAAAACTGCAAAATACTACGTTCGGAAAAAATTTTTTTGTTACTTTCCACCTTTGCACAGAAGACATATCGCGTGCGTCTTTACGAAAGCACAATCACATTCTCGGAGTTCAGAAGGGCAGTTTGGGTCACTGCCTTACACAACATTAATTTTACCAACAAAAATTCTAGCGCTCCATTCCGTCGCAGATTTTTCCTATAGAGCAAAACTTCACGCATGTCTTTATTCTTGTTTTGCCTTCAGTTTCAACAAGAGATAAAAACAGAACATGCGCATTTACAGGAGCAAAAATGCTGTGGTTTAAATTCAACGTAATTTCAACAGTTCCATTACGTTTCCTGAATGTTTTTTTCGTATGTGAACCTGCTGTAATGTTGTTTATCATGTTAACCTGCTTAAATAAAAAAACTCTTCACCTGCATGCAAAGGCATGGTTTTTAATGAAATGCAAATGAGTGCCATGAAAATAGATTGGGAATCAATTCAAACCCAACAATTTTGAAGAGGGTCGACAACATGAATGGGCATATTCTTGACTTGTGCAGTTTCAGCAGTCCTCAATGATGTGCTTTCACAGGCATCTGGTATACAAACGAAACGAAACGGGTAGTAGATCACTCTTACCAAATCTTTCTTGTTTTTCACGTTGCAGCTTGCAAGCTCATCAAGCAATTCGTTCACCTTCCCAACAGTCAGAGTTCCTTTGGCGACGCAGCGTTTTGAAAGTACGTGATGATGCGCAACTTCCGCAAAATCTCCTGGCAAAATACAGTAGTTTTGAACGTTTGCATGAAATTATGCAATTCCACAAAAAGATCACAGCCGAATTTATAATGAAAATGGGCTATGAAGCTCGACGCTACGTTTATAAATAGTCATAATTGACGATAGAAGTTATTAAGATGTCACAAAAATGGGCATGCAGGCAAGACAAATTTTAAAGCAAGCGTTCAATTTTTTCCGGATTCTGCAGGTGCGTTGTTTTAGTGATTTGAAGAAGCGATCAAATCACGAGACAGGCATTTTCAATTGACACATGCTAATTTATTTCGCTTATTGGTAAAAAAATTAGAAACGACTAATTCTAAACAATTGCCTACTACCGAGTCATCTCTGAAACCTCAAAGAAAAACTCGCATTCTGCTGTGCACGCAACCAAAATGACAAAGGGTATGACCACTGACTAGACCATGCGGCTGCTGACAATCCAATTCTAAACTTGCATGGGCAAAAAAGTGAGTCAGTGCTTTCTGTCAACGACTTTGGAAAAAAGAGAGTGCATTCAACACTGGTGTGGTGATATCATGATCATGCTCTCTTAGAGATTATCATTCTGGGCTTAAGCATAGGCATAGCCAGGGGGGCCTACGGGGTCATTCCCCCAATTTTTAGCACATTTAGTCATTTTGTGCTTTGAGAGGCGGTATCTCAAACAAAATAGTGTTATTTGCCTAAAATCAAACATTTTAGCCCTGCTGGGCTTGAGCCAGGGTGGGCAGAGAGAGGGCAAGTAAACACGCAAACAGCGCAAAGGACATAGAAAGAACACATGAGGGAAGTAATCGACTAACGTGCGCACATTTGCATTAACATAACAGGCAAATGTTTAAACGCACTTTGTTCGAAGAAACACTACGGATTATTATATACCTACGGATTAGTTATTTTTAGGTCACTACACTAGTAAAGATCCAGTTTGATCCTTCAGACTATAAAGTAAGATGATGCGGATTGTTTGCGACGTTTCTCGTACTTCTACAAGTAACACCATGCCTGCCCAGTACTTCTACAAGTAAGACCATGCCTGCCCAGCTACGATACCACAGCCTTAAACGATGATTAAACAACGGAAACATCAGAGATCCATTGATGCAGTCTGGGGTAGTAACTCGTAACAATCCCGCGTAGTTGTGCTATAAAGAGAATTATTTCACTATTTTCGGAAAAGTAAGTCTAGCTTTCAATAAATTTAGCAAAACTCTTAGTATCTAGGAAGGGAACCGGAGCTACCACCCAAATAGCCATCGCTCCAGCTCCGGCTTCAAATTTCAAACTGAGCTCCGGCTCTTTGCAAAACGCCCAGATCCGGACTCCGACGCCCTGCTTTGCCAGTACAGTACCATAAGCATCTGTGCACAATTTTCCTCTTTTGACCCAGGGTTGCGGAGTCGGAGGTTTTTGGGTGGAGTCGGATTCCCAACAACACTGGGAGTCGGATTCGGATTTTTTTGTCCGACTCTGGATGTCCAATTGGATCATTTTTTACATCACACTTCTAAATTGGGAATTCCTGTTGAAATGATACAATTTCTTTTGAAAGTTTTGTTGAAACAGAGATTTCTTGCTGCGCACAACGATTTCCATTGATTTTAACAGCCAAATTTCATTCCCTTTATGTTAAGGAGACGGAAATTTTGGAAAGGTGGGAGTCGGACATTTTACCTCCGACTCCACAGCCCTGTTTTTCGCGTATTACTAAAACTTTAAGCACACTCACGTTCGCGAGAAGACAACAAATCAAAGGCAACCTACCTGTTGAAGTAGAATTGGTCTTGGGAGTGCGATATTTTAACATTCGCAAAGCGTCTTGCCCACCAGGAGACAATCCAAGAACTTCTATATACAATTTTGCCAGCATGGTTTCCTTAAAACATAAAAAATAATATGTGCGCCACCTATCTGTACGCAATTTTACGTAAATCACATGTCACAAGAACAAACTTTACCGGCCTTAAATCATTACGAGTCAGTCATCACAAGCTTAAAAAACACTTTGTGTTGGTTACTGTGCTATCAGTCTCAAATAGCGAATGGATTTTTAAGCTGCTATATGGCTTGGTCCACCGTCAAACTGCCAACATGTGGTCACCTAATTTCTGGTGATACTTATCCGTGGGTGATTCGCTAAATAGATCTTTCGTGTTCCAGTACGGGCAGTAGCCTTAAGTGTTCTTTGACAGAGCAGGGCATATTACAATCAGTGCTTTAGTTGAATTCTGATAGTAGCTCTAAAAATTCATTAAGTAGGCTGTAATATCCATCCTCATGGCTGTGGAGTCGAAATCTGTAAAACAGTCCTGGCTTCCATACCAACTGATTTTAGATCGCTTTGCAATTAGTACTAACATAATGGAAAGCAAAATGATAGCTGGTGTCACTGACTCGATAGTGGGCGTTTTTGAAGCCACCCCAATTGATTAATATGCACATGTTTACACTTCGTGCTAGAGCTGATACATTCAGTTACGAAGCCCCGCTAAATTTTGCAAAGCGCTATTTGCAAAGCAAGTTTTAGCGAAAAAAACTCCGAACTGTCAGCAAGCAGTTGATTCCAAATTCATATACATGCATTTTAACAAATAAATAATTCTAGTTTTTTCCTCAACCTTGTTCACTCTCAGCGCAATTCAGTTTTTAATCTTGCGCCGTAACTGTAAACAGTATATATGGAAATCGGAAGACACATGAGTGACTAGTCATGCATGACGTAAAACATGCGCTGCGATAAACACACTGTTTACTTCCTACATAAACCTGTACATTCATTATGCTAAAATATCATGCAGATGTAAATACTGATTTTGAACATGTAAAATACATAAATCTATATGAGTGACGAGTCTTGGTGTGTTGCTCTGCTTACAACAGCTCCCAATGTTTTTCATCTTGCGACACACTTTGCTGACAATTTTTGTGGGGCCCACCAGCCACTATGAGATGGTGCGGTAAAACAACAATGCAAAAAAACTGACATCTGATAATATAATTTTAACAATTGGAGGATTTCTAGTTACGATTTACCGATCCGGAATATTGTAACATTTGCGGCCAACTATTTGGGAAGCACTGGCTTACAGTACTTTACGTTTTTTGAAACCATTTCAAAAATACTAAGAACTGCAGCGGTATAGACATAGCTATACAGATATTAGAACGACAAAAAGGTTGGAATGATTACCACGTATAGAGAAGAGTACCAACAATGGATGACTCGGAGTCTTAAGGTATTTGGTACCGACTCGACAACCCTGCCAAATACTTTACAACCCGCTACGTTGGACAAAAGATTTGAGAAATATAAAAAAAACGACTGTTTGTCATAGCAGATTGCTCACATTTACAAAATGGTACGTGGATGTAGAGCACCGTACTTGCGTTGCACATTGCAGCATTCTGCACTGCACCGTGATTGATACAAATGGCAGGTCGCTTGGCCACTTAATTGCGGTAGTGATCACATTTTTTTAAAAAGTCCGTCTTGCATTGATATGGGTACAAAAAATAAAACCCACTGTCTACGGATCGAACAATATAATATTTTTACCATTTATCCTTTAGCGCAGGGGTCGGCAACCTTGTTTCAAAAAAGAGCAATACTGCAACATCTTCCAGCAGATATGACCATTGAGGAGCCACAAAATGTTCACACGGTTTTATATTTCAAACGGCTTCATAGAGGCATAGGCTGAATTGTAATCAACTCAAATTTAATGATAACCAAATGCAAATTTAAATTCTGAGTTTTCCCATACCCAGAGAGAGAGCCACTTTAGAGGAGCTAAAGAGCTGCATGAGGGTCTGGAGCAGCAGGTTGCCGACACTGCCTTAGCGTCTCGCAACACCAAAATAAAAACCACATACAGTGGTATGTAGTCCAATTTTCAATTTTTCAAACGAGTGGGTATTAGCTTTGTTACACTTTATAAGTTTAACTGTATTCCTGCTGTTTTAAAATTTTTGAAGTGTAGGAAGCAAGACGGATATTTCTTAACAGTAAATTTATTATTAACCAATATAAGTTACCTTCACGCCATAAGCAGGTCTTTCTTTGTCTAGCTGTGGACAAACAAGTCGAAAAATGGGATAGAAAGATTTTGACGATTGACCTTTTAGATCTTCACATTTTTTGCGCAACGTCTGAAATTCCTTCTTACGCAGGTTATTATCTGTGAAAAAGTTGTTTGATTTAATAAAATACGCGAAAACGTGCAGTGACTGATTGCTTAACAGGAAGACATTAAATTAAAAGTTGTTCTTGTACAATCTGTAACTTTACAATTACTCAATAGCATGCATTTTGCATCATGCGAAATCAGTAACAAATTTGCACATAGCATTAACGCACTAATAAGAAGTATACAACTCAATCTTGCAAATTTCATCACAATCACATACTTTTGGCTTTCTGAACTCGCTCAAAAAATGTACACAGTTGATTGAACAGTAATTCTTCCATTTGAACTCAAGCTGTCAGCAGTAAAAAGTTAGGATATTCTTAGTCATAAAATACGTATTGCATAAAGATCACTCTACTTAATACGTACAAACAAGTTTGCTCCATTTTTACCCAACCTGGTTGTAAAGATTTATAGCGCCGTAAAATCAAAATAAATCAATCACCAAAAAGATTTACTCTTAACATAAAAAAAGAAGCAAAGGCTACCAAAAACTCTTTCCAAAACTAAATTTAAACTTTTTGTGGCACCATACCAAACTTACGCGATGCATTGCAATTATTTGTTTTGGCAACAGAGGGAATGTAAAAGTTGAATAAATTTTTATTATCTTAAAAACATTACATCCCCATGCATTCCTGATGAAGACAGAGAACTGTCAAGTGACACAATTTTTTCAACAACCAATACATGAAACAATAATATTTTATTGAAATAACATGTGGCTCGTTCAAATTATTGTTATCTGGATGAAATAAACTTAATACACTGTTCTTAGTCAACACTTCATCCAATACTTCAGATGCAACATTATCTTCAATAACGCAGTTAATTAGAATTATATAACAAAACCACTTAATCAGTCATCAAATAAGTGAGAGGAAATTGTTGACTGAGACAGTGAAATTTCAGAAAAATCTCGTTCTCTCAAATACCTATATAGACTTCTTGTAGATGTACCAGTCACACTTGTATACCTACTTAAAGATTTGTTATACTTGTCATATTCAAAGCATCATTAGTGTTCAGTCGTGATTTAGACAAAAAAACTACAGGAG
>JGI24158J21664_10007806_pt1 | contig 14215 bp, 5 predicted proteins | sample Ectturendosymbi3_FD_21664 | JGI IMG/M metagenome (IMG submission 21664) | reverse complement strand
AACGGGATGTGCGTGAAGAACAACACCATAGATATATGTGGCGCGAACAAGCAATAATAGAGTGATCGTGACGTGTAATCTCTGGTGATACTAACGACAACGATATCAACGATTGAACGTAACAATAGCGTACGCGAAGAGTGATCATGGCATATGAACTCTATTGTTGCTTGCTGCCACAGTGCGAAGCTTTGCACATATGCCGCTCGGGGTTTCCGATCGCAACAGCATCATAGCGCCACAAGGGACGCCACAGATTTGAGGAAATATTGAAAGTAAACTAAAACCAATGAAGAATTGCAAGAAAAAGCTAAAATCGAATGCAAATTGATCACTATCTCACTGCTTTTCATCATGTTTCTCGTTAAGTTATCTTCCCAGGTGCGACATTGCTGGTGCAGTCCACTTTCACCTCTGTCGTTCAGTTAAATCATTGACACTGTCACACGGTTTTTGTTGTGGAATATTCCCGACTGATCTTTGTTCCTCCAACTTTATGTGTGCGATATCCAGGAACGCCCAAGAGCTGGGACATGACAAAGGCATAGGCGTAGCCAGGGGTCAGAGTGGCCATGGCCCCTTCAAATTTTTAGAAAACATAGCCATCTTGTGCTTTTTGAGGCGTTTTTTCCAAACAAAATAGTGTTATTCGCCTAATATCAAACATTTTGGCCCTCCGCAAATTTTTGGTTTGCCTACGCCACTGGACAGGGGCATCGCCCCTTTTCCCTTTCAGGATGGGGCACCGGGGCGGAGGTGCCTTTTCCTGACAGTATCATGGTTAATTTCATGGTTTATCAAGATCGACCTTGAAACAAATTATTGCAGCTATTCGCGCACCCAGAAAATTGAAAATGGTTTTCTATAATTTCTGGTAGTATTTTTGAGATCGCCATTGTTGCTGAACGGAAACAAGCACAACTGGTCCCGATTTTTTGTTCTTTAAAGCATCCATTGCCCTCAACTCTTGTACTGACGCCCCTGTCTATTAACACTTTCTGGATCTTGAGGGAAAATAGACAACCAATCTTGAGGGTACGCAACTTTTCGGTCTGGCCGATTCAGTCAAGCTGATTGGGTCTGGCCGTTTCGGTCAAGCCATTTCGGTCTGGGCAGTTTCATCCAGGTCCGTAACTAGCTTGAGACATCAGGTGAGGCAAAGAGTTTTCTGAGAGGAGCCCAATTTTTAAACTATTTTCAATAGTTTTAAATAATTATGTCCAACACATTTTTCCAGGAGAGATTTCGGTCGCGACATTTCTGCACATGAACAACTGATTACATTTGTTCATTCAAATGATTATATAGGCAGGCGAAATGTCACGCTAGCTGGTGTTATACCAACTCCATTTGATGTTGCAGCGAAGTAACCATGGGTGACGGAACCTTTTTCAAAGTGTGGGGGGGGGCAAAAGTGCACGTCAAAAAAGCTATAGAGAATTTATGTGGTTTTAATTGGCAACTGTGACGTCACAAGCATTGAAATATGACGTCATTACTAATACACCATATGAAGGTCTAAATTACACTATTTTAGACAAAACTACACCACTATGAAAACGTATTGGTGAACCACCTGAAATTCAAATAAGCTGTTATAGGGGCGACCGAGGTCATCAGCGTCACTAGGGCTACTCATACGATTTATTCTGACTGACTGAATAAAACCGTTCAACGCTTGCGTCACTGAAATTTCCATTTGCTTTCATTCTGGCTGGCATTATCCTTGCCCTGTGACGTTATGTTATGTAAAAATAAATGAGAAATTCTCATGATAACTTCATTGTCGAGTAACGTACGTCACAGAGCAATGATAAAGCCACAGTGGCGGTTTTAAAGGGGGGCGTGGGTGGGCCATGGCCCTCCCAGATTTTTGGTTGCCATCCCCCAGTTTTTTGCTTAATTTCACATTCAAGTTCGTTAGATTGACATATACAGCAGATAACTTTCAGCTAGCAAAATTTTAAACGATTTGACGAGTTTCTGGTGACGTTTCTGACAATATTCAAAAGCCTATGGTGGGTTTGATAATAGCAAATCAATCTTCATTACAGTGGAAAATCACTATGCAGGATAGACATTTATGCTGCCACCCCTACTTTTTTCCTTGACCCCGCAGTGCCCCCACTTTTTTCATTCTAGAATCGCCACTGTAACGCCAGTAAGTCATCCACTAACTAGGCTCATTCATATTAGCCCGAGTTGTTTGACAATTTATTGTTCGTTTGAATTTATAGTCGAAATGGGAACTGTCCACTGAATTGAACTTCAAATCCATTGTTTTATACAATTCCATTGCTTCAAAAAACATTCAGTCCGATATTAATTATGTTTCAAAATATTTAAAATGGTGGTTTTTGAATGGTGTGGCACGAGCTTTTCCTACACACAAGCATATAGGTGTCGGAAGAGGGGCGGGGATTTGAAAATTTCAGCAAAAGATGCTGTTTTCTTAATTTCGAGTGGTATGAACCAAATTTCACCACTTTTGGCCTCCTGTAGAAAAACTTTTGGCAAAATCCACTAGTGGCCCGCCCTGGAAATGTTCCTTCCGACGCCCATGCACACAAACATGTAAAATGACACCATTTTTGTGAAACATTGTGTTGTAGTGCACCATCTGGCAACACTGCTCAACACCAAAGCGGTAAGCAACCCATAGCAGGGTGACAGACTGTGCACGGTGTATTCTGCAAAACAACTACGAAATCCTGTCAAATTACGAATAATATGTTAGAAATAATATAGACAAAATACTGCCAAAATTCTGCAACGTTTTTTCTTTACACGATTTACTTTATCACTGGACCCAATACTAATTGTGTTACTTAAACTTACGATATTTAGAAAAAAGTGTGGGGCCAGGCCCCCCCAGAAATAAAAGTGCGGGGCCTAGGCCCATGAGGCACCCCCGGTTCCGCCACCTATGGTGGTAGCAGCAAAACTGTTGTGTCCCGAGGTTCTTCCTACCAATGATGATCTGTCATAAACAATAGAACTTGCAACCAAGACACCATGAGATATTACTGTGTATGCATCAACGTCTTGATTACTAATGTCCTCTTCGTCTGAACTGCTGCTCAGATGGTGTGGACTGATCAATAGCAGGTATGACTACATCTTCACCTGATTCATGTTTCTGTTCCTCTTCATATGATATGTCATCATCGGTACGCCAGTCAAGGACCACATCAGAAAATATTCGTCGCCGTCATTCGAATGTGCGACATCACGGAAAAACAAGCAAACAATTCAGCAATAAGAAATAACTTCACTAAATGCATTGTGTGAATGACTACTACCTGCATCACTCTACAACGGTATCTACAATATATGCAGTGAAACCTGACACACAACATTAAGTCCAAACAAAACAGCGTGCTTGCCACCAGATTGCAAATATCTCAGTCGGTACATTAAACAATCGACTTATTTAGGTGTGAAAAAGCACCACGACAAACATGTAATTAAATTTGGCTATCTGTTGGTAAACGGCAGGTTGCAAAAATGAAAGTGATCAAATAGCTGTCACAAAAATGAAACAGAATCGCACCAAAAATGTTTTTGAAAAGTAGAAGTTTTTTTAGGAAAGTCAATAAATCTCAAAAACACAGCATGTGCAGATTTTGCGAAAATTGAATTAAAAAATCACTTGATGTCGAAAACGACACCTTGGTAAACCTAGTGTTAATTTGCTTGCTGATGATAATGAAAATCATGTGTTGGTGCTGATTACCTGTTGCATCTTCGATCAGGTTTGTAGTTTTTTTCAAATGAAACCTTTGGTTGATTGAAGTATGTTTGCATTAAAGCAGTTTTTCAAAGGATGATGTTAGGTACCTGGTATTGACCTGTAGAAAACCGGAAAATTTGCGACTAAATTTTATAGATATTTCCCTTCATAATTTTCTCTGATTCTAGGGAGCCGATTTTTAATTGTAGGGACCGAAATCGGGACCCTAAAGCACCTTAAAACATCCCGATTAAAAGGTTAACATGTAAGATTTCTGCAACATTTCATAGTCTGACCGAAACGTCTCGAGACCAAAACGACCAAGACGGCAGAGATGAGCGGACTGTGAAATTTTTCAGTCCGAATTTANTCCTCATCCGATGAAATCGAATCCGATCCAGTCCTGATCTGCAAAATTGTTGAAAATCACCAGTCCGGTCCAGTCCTGATCCGCCAGCGTAAAAATGTATTTTTATTTTGGCTCAGGAGGAAAAATAACTACTGGAGCTATTTTGTCTTTAGCCAAATACGATTGGTTGAAGGCAAAATATTTCTAGCAGTGCTTTTGCCTCATGAGGGAAAATAGACACANCGTTTTGGCATTTCCAAAATTTAACAAGGAAGTGTCTATCAGACATCACAGGGAAAAGCACTGCTGGAGTTATTTTGCCATTAGGAGAATCCGATTGCTTGGATTGGTCAAGTGACAAGGATGATATACTTGGATTAGCGTAAGGTCCTTGCTGCATGACCTAAAACCCTTAACGTAAAACCTAAACCCAAAACCTTAATCCAAACCTAAACCCAAACCTAAACCCAAAAACTACACCCAAAACTTAAACCTAAACCCAAAATTCAAACCGAAATGCAAAACCTAAACCTATAGTTGAACCCAAACCTGAAACCTAAACTTTTGAAAACCTGAAAACCCTAAATTTTTTGAAAAAGTACATTAAAAGCACTCCTATCAAAGGTGTAACTTCTACAAGCTAAGCCAAAGGAAATGGTCTCAGCAGAACTAACAAACACTCGCGCAGTAGGCACAGACACTAACCACTCAACTATGTTCACGTTGCTACTAGAACTCAACGTTATATGTGAACAAAGGTGGATACAGTTCGAATTGCAAAATAGTCCCAGCAGAGTTTTTGCATTTGATAGCAAAATATGCACTACCACTTAGCAAACCTGTATAATCGGATCACAACTAAAATTTTTGATATTTTCAGAATAATCACATAAAAACAAAAAAATTCTCAGTCCGATCCAGCCCTGATCCGCCAATTTTGGAAAAAATTACAGTCTGATCAGTCCTGATCCGGCCAAAATTGGCTTCAGTCCTGATCCGTGCTCATCTCTGATACACATGGCAGTATAAAGTTCCCCCAAAGAAAACTATGTATGAAATGAATAAAATGGTTTCTCATTTTGCTAATTCGTAATGGAAGAGGTATGTATTAAGTAGTAAAACTTGCTCGTGCTACTTGGAAGTGTTGTTTAAGTATGAAACACATTGCAGTAAAAACTCTGTTGACTGTACATTCAATTTTTACAATGAATTTAGAGCAGTTTGCACCAATTACAAAGGTTAACCTGATTGGTTAAAATTTCGGCAATATCTTGGCTACTGCCTGTGCACTGCCTGGAAACCATTTTTTTAGAATGATAAAAACTTTTAGATCGTCCAGGTAGTGTCAACGGCTGTGTATCAACTGGTATGGTTTCCGAGTTAGTGGTGTGAAACGAACGATACGGCAAAACGAAATGACACGCTTGATTAATCGAGCTGCAGTGTGCATGTGTGCGCATCGGCATTCGGCAACTGTGCGATGGGACATGACGTCACCGCAATCTGAGTCAGTTTACGACCAGGCGTTTCAGCTGCATAACGTGAAAAGGCAGTTTATTACTTGTTGAAAGTAGAAGCGAACGTGTTAGACATATCTTGATTTCCAGCATTCAATGGCTCACAACATCGCTGATTTAAGGTATGTTTGCTCCTTTTAAGTCAGTAAAGTAACCAAAACTTTCAATGAACTAATACTGTCACTTACACTTACAGTGAGTGATGGTAACCAGCTCAAGAGTTGGAATATTGCAAGCATCCAACTCTTGGTCCGTTATTTTTAATTTTTAATATACCGTGTTTACATGTTTAGTTCAGACGCATGTTCCATATCACAGGTAAAAGAAAGAACACAAGATAGCAGAAACCTGAGGTATAACCACATCACAGAACAGACTGTGTTACTGTATTTGGTTTGTACAGGCACTACTAAAGAGGAACAAAAACCAAGGAATACAGCCATACAATCAAGGCAAACATAGAGTGTGACCGAAAACAACAATGAAATACAAAGACAAAAATAGCAAGTAATCAAAGGCAAAGGTACACAAAGGTTGCATCATATATACACCAAATTCATTTACCTAACACAGATGCTGGCAGGCAAGCAATGGATGAAGAGTGGAGGGATATACAGTACAGACAGAAGTGAGATGTGCACATAGGTGAGCCATAAAATAAGGCATGAGTTTCACAGAGATATTTATTTTTCATGTGACTCAGGTAATAAGCAGAAACAATACAAAAAAACATCATCATGCCTGAAAGAACCATTCCATGAATATGAAAGAACCGTTGTTAGCAGAAATTAGAATAAATGAAAGCAGTGTCAAAAGAACTGATCAGTGTAAACAAAGATTGCCACTGTGTCACATACAATTGTTGAAAGACCATACAGATGCAGGTGATCTAGCCAGCTTACCCTGTTTGTAACTGTTTGGCAAGTGTTAGAAAACAGAAGTTGAAAATGAAGCAAGCAAAGTTTAAAAACAATCAAATGAACAAACACAGAGAAAAACATTTTTCTACTTAAACATTAATAGGAAAATATGAAATTTTGAAATCCCTGCACCCCTCCTTGTCCTTTGATACCCACGCTTTAAAGGTAAAGATAGTATAGGACTTAGGAGTTTGGTAGTAACAAGCACACTTTTGAACCAACGTAAGAAAACATTTCCTGAATAAGAGCTAATTCCAGGTAATACTTGTGTTGTTAGAAGTGGATAGTCTTGTGTAGCAAGCACACTTTTGAACCAACATAAGAGAGCATTTCCCGAATAAGAGCTTATTCTAGGTAATGCTTGTTACAAGTGGATAGTCTTGTGGAGTGAGAATGAATAGAGCTGATTGGAATAAAACAGTCATCAAAATACTTTGGAAGCAATTTGCTGTAATTAGGTGTGCATGAATTTGATTACTGAGGATGTATAAACTCTCAGAAGGTATGTATGAGATATTTAAGTGCTGAAAAGATTCTTCCAAGGAAGTGTGGTCAGTTGGTCTTATTAGCTTTACAACTTTGTTTTAAAATTTTATGAGAGGCGTTTCCAGTTGAAGATGGAGTGAGTAAGACAGGGATGAATTGTTACATTGTAGTGTATCATAGTATCTGTTTTATAATGCACTGCTAATTAATGGGTTGTAAATAATTTTCAGTACAGATTGTGTTTTCTAATGTTTATGTATGCATAAAACTTCACAAGCTCTTGTATTAACCTGAGATTTCCAGCTTAATTTATTGTGAAAAAGAATATTCTGGTATATAGGTTGTATTTAAAAGAAATGGTGTGATTATTGATATTACCTTAAATGAGGTGGGACTATGTGCCAGATAATTTGATAATAAAAGGAAGTTTTGCTCCAATTAAGAGAAAGTTTGTTGGCTTTTAGCCAGTGGCAGGTGCGCAACCAGGGGAGTGCATTTGGGCCATTTTCTGCCCCCAAAAATGTCAAAGCATTGCATAGCAGTTTTGACATTTGCAGAAAATTTTGCAGAATAAAGATGAAATTTTAGATTTTAACCATTTTCAAGAAGTCTTGTTTGAATTTTTCTTTGTCCTTCTGTTTAATTATCGCCTTACAAGATTTTGAAAATTTTGTAAAGGATTGGTATTTAACCACAAATATGCTGGAATTGTCAAAACTTGGGAGAAAGTTTAAAATGTTGGTATGTCTAAGGCATTTTTTATCCTTTTGTTCATGTACCACATTTTTCTGAGACAGGCCTCAATTTGGCCTGACAAAACTTTATAACATTAAGGTACTGTTGAACTGTAGAAACTGCTAAAACTTAGAAAAGGGATAAGAGAACTCTTGAAATGTTGGTTGCTAGTCAAAAAGTTGATGGCCACGTCAAACCGCTTGTTCGTCTATGACCTTTTGATTATTTTTGTTGGGACAAAACAAATCACCATTATTAATGTAGCACATTTCCTAAAAAAATGTTGTTTCGTGTATTTTCGGTTCAGAACCTGATAGCTTTTAACTAAATTTAGCATGAGGACTATTTCATGTTTTAGTGTCTTCCTGGGTTAGTACCAGTACCACGACTTGGGAGAATGGGTTTAGGAAAGTTCCATGTGGGTGCTAGTCAAATGTTGAATGCCCCTATCTACAACACCACTTTGGCTCCAAATGACACTTTACCAGACCCTAACTTTTACAACCAGTGCAAGCCCTGAAAGGTAATAGCCTTAAAATTGCTTCTAAAAACTTTCACACAACTCGTGGATGCAAGAAAAAGGTCATTGTTCCCCGAACACACCTGATCCATTACGTGCCAAAGACACAAGACACCTGATCTGTTTTGCCCAAAATGGTAGCATTCAAAGATCCCCTGCAGGGCGGCCCTAGCAGATGCGGGACCCAATGCAAGACCTGGGCGCTGGACCCAATGCAAGACCTAGGTGCGGGGCCCCTCTGTGCAGTGATTTTGTGACGTCATCATGTTCAGTCAACCGTGTTACGATCTTGGTAGAGCGCAGATCTACAGTGCAGCACTAATACGAGAATTGAGCACGTCTGCTAACGTTTGAGATTTTATGTGGAATATTGAAACATCGGGGGATTGAAACGTGTAATTTGAAAAGCTAGTTTTAGAAAATGAAAAGTAAAAGCAGCATGTTTTAGTGTAAACTTATTGATTTCTCTGGTTTTAACCGCTTGTCTACTGCATTAAATTTACCTTTCCATCTTAGAAGGGCTGTAATTCAAACTTGCCTGTGCGTTCAATTTAACTGTAATCAAAGCAAAAATTCTAGCTGTTGTTATGAATGGCAATACGTTGTGTACTTGAAGCAGTTAATGATGTGGTGATGTTGTGGTTGTAGGTGACGAAAAATTTGGATGCAGTTCTCAGACAAGCATTTGCTTTCAGTGCTAGGCCAGCAGGCCCGTAGCCACGGGGAAGCATTTGGGGCAATGCCCTCCCCCAAATTTTATTGGGCCTAGAAAAATGTGTTTCAAACATAATCAAAACAAAAATCTTGCCCACCTAAATGTGTGATTGCCCCCAACTTTGAAACATGGCTACAAACCTGCATTTCAGTTTACGTGCATTTTTCAAAAGCTAGACATTTCATGAGGTGAACCTGCTGTACATGTGCATATCAACTGTGTTTGTTAAAAAAGTGGAAGAACCGTGGTGTTGTTATATTTCTATCAATAAACAATCACATTCAAGCTTCAGTGCCTTTTTGATTAAAGTTGCTGCTGTCCTGCTGCGTCGTAAAACGTTCTGTCAACTTGGGTTTCTACTACACGTCATTGGTATTGGTGTTGCTAATAATTAACTACAGACATTCGCATGTACTTTTTTGTAAATGCACAAACATTTGGGCTACCAGAAGAGGAACCAGCAAAATCTTGGTTGCACGAATAGGATTTAACCCTTTAGCGCCCTTTCCCAACCCCATGCACTTGGGTTGGGGTGTTTGGGCGCCAACAAATGCTACGTGGTTGCAGAGAAATTCTAATAAAGTATTAAACAACGCAAAGCTTAAAAGCTTATAAAAAGTGGCCTGAGATAAATTGCAAATCAAGTCCTAAAAAACTGTACCTCCAGCTTCCAGATAGTTTAGCAGAGGTGCTGCGAGATCCCAATTGCGCGGCATTGGCATGGCGATACGAGAAGGCCGAAGAACCACTGCCCTATACCGTCAAATGAAAGAGATCGTATAGTTAGACAAAAAGCGTTTCTCAAGCCAGAATATGTTAAACGCTCATTTCTTTGCAAGGGATTTGGACACACATTATGTTTGAAAATGCTGCACAAGTGTTTTGCTTTTTGAGGCTTTTACTTTTGTTTCCGAATTGTCGCTGACGTCGTGATGTTGATGTCGTCTCTTTGTTTGTGAACACTCAGCACAAACCTTCACCATTTTACAATAACTGACAAGTGCAGTAAATATTTTTATGTGATATCACGTCAGTTATTAGTGCTTCAGAATCAGAAGTTATGGCGTGAACACCAAATACTATTTAAACCAGGGGTCTCAAAGTCAGATTGGTCCGTGGGCCACATAAGGACGTATAAGGTAACCCGCGAGCCACATTATATCGCTGACATAACAAAGTCTGTACCTGAACTTACGAGAAACAGCTTTTACGTTTTATTTCCTGCAAAACGTATCATGAATTATAGGCAAATAATTTCTAGCCATCTCTACGTCAGTATTAATCAAATTTTAGCAGCCTAAGGAATTTGTTCACTCGCTAGCTGAACACTTTTAAACACCGGTGAATAAGCAAAATAACGTAAATGGTATCGTTTCATTGATTTTCATGCCGTTTTTCGTCTAGGAAGGTTCGTGGGTGCAACAGCCCTAGGAGGACTTGGAAGACCTCATGGTCAACGACAATTTCAGATAGTTCTGCAGGTTCCACACCAAGACGGGACTTAGCAAGGTCCACTGCATTGCCGCTCACTTGCAGCATACACTCTGCCTTGTGTTTGTAGAGAGACAAAATACCTCGGTGTTTTTAGTGCTGTTTTTCATTCCAGCTCGGTCGCACGCAGCATAAAGCCGGTCGAGTGCATGCTGAAAAGCCTGTTAAGAAGATGCTAGCAGCGCCAAATCGTTTGCAAAAAGTAAACGGTTGATCGTTGATCCTACAGTTCCCGACTGTGACACCCTCGTCGACTCGGCTGTGTCGACGAAATTACTGACTTTAAATAAGCTGTAAAAACATGTGGGCCTATAGCCATGGTTCTTAACCGGGGGAGGCGCCCAATACGGGGCGTCAGTAATTTTCCAGGGGAGCGCGAACCCTTACGCGGCATACAACATGGAAAGTTTGATCATTAAAATTACGAATAAATAGGCCCACTTGTTTTTACAGCTTATTTAAAGTCAGGGGGGGCTTGAAACAAAGGACAATTACTTAAGCAACGTGTGGTAGAAAAAGATTTGAGAACCGCTGGTCTGTAAACTGCTGTATGAAAAGGAGTGGTGACAGCACACACTTTTGTCGGAGTCCAACGCCTACGGCAAACGGACTTGATTTAACTCTTCCTACACGGAAACAAACTTCTGAGCAGGAATACAGTACTTGACGGCCAGTAACAGGCTGCAATCAACACCGTTCGCCCGCAACACTCCCCACAGCTATTCATGAGGAACCTGGTCGTTTGCTTTCTCGAGGTGGACAAAGCATGTGCAGACGTCTTTGGCATACTCCCAAGATTTCTCAAAAATTTTCTGGGGAGTGAAAATTTGGTCTGTAATGCTACGGCAGGAACAAAAACCACACTGGGTATCATTCAGGTTTGGTTCAATTATTTCACCGCGTCTCTTTCAAGGCACTTGGCAACTTAAATGTTAATTACGTTAAATTTCCCAAGAAGCATCTCGGGCCGCACATGCGTGCCGCGTGTTTGAGACCCTGATTTAAACACCGGCAAGCTGTTTTCAATTGCCCGACAGCCAATCTACGAAATCAATAGACATTTAACAACTCTCATAGACTTATTAAAAACCCAGCAGCATGCATGGGATGCTAATGTTTACGATATCCTATTGTGTAGTTAATTACATGTTTTCTCCATCTCTTGAGCGTCTGAGGTGATATTTTCAAGTCAAGTAACAAGTGATATTGTGTTGCGCGAGTATTAACTAGGTCTTAAGCAAAGTTGGCAATCACATTGTGTCCAGTGGCGTAACTAGAGGTTTCAGCCAGGGTGGGAAAACTTACTGAAGGGGCCCATTAGCCACTGTAGGGGAGCCACTTGCCAACGTTCAGAAAAAAGTTGAGAAATGAAATTGCACCCTGATCTGGATTTCTATACTAAAACCCGAAACCACCGGAAAACACTCCGGAAAACTTCCCAAAAACGCGAAAAAACAAAACCCTACTTAAAACCAAAATAATACAGAATACCGAAATATAAGCTGAATGGGGGCCCGGTTTTTACATTTAGCTTGCCAAGGGGGAGCGGTCGCACTTGGCAGCCATGACCCCCGTCAGTTACGCGACTGACTTTGTCGCTTGTGCCCTTTAAAAACTTTGAGCTGGAATCGAATCCCCATCTTTCACTTGCATCGATCTTCATTTTCACCAACTAGCAGCCACTCGAATGCAGTTCTCGTTGCCAAACGAGAGTAACACTGCAATATTTATGCTCAAATCCACTATACTGACGGAGAGAACGCGACAAAAGAACAGACCACCAATGGCGGTCCAAACGAAGTATTAAAAAATGTATGTACTTCAAACGAATATTCAAAAATTTATTTGCCGCTGAAGCGAGTATCAAACTCAAACTACTGCCGAATTGTGCTGATGGCCTTTGGGAGTCAGCATCGGCTACCATGCTGAAAAACAAACAATGTGTTATCTGGAAGATTTTATTTAGTAGGTTTTTAAATGCTCTTAACAATATTCCACTCGGTCTACCAATCATAAAAATATCTTTTCTGAACTGTAAGCATCTCTCTGCTGTTAGATATGTTTTTTTTTTTATTTCTGTAACCACGAACTCAGTGAAACTTCTGCCACAAATAACAGGTGTTTATAACATACCGCAGAAAATGATAAGATCTAAATTAGATAATTTGGTCAGCGCTGTTCGATATGAAATAGGTTTTAAATATTTATGAAGAACACTACCGACTGGCAACAAAGTTGCACAAAACAGTAATCGTGTCACAGCAAACAAACAGAAAACCGATGAGGAAGTATGTAGAGCATATCCGAGGTGAAAGTTTGTAGTATGAGAAATTAATGAATGCAGAACAGTGTGCGGAGGCGGACCCCGCATGTTTTTTGCGGTTGCGGAGTCCAAAGGTTTCTTTGTCGGTGGAGGATTTCTTTTTTTTTCTTAATTTTCTTTACGCATTTGAAACTCACGATTACTTCAATATTTCTTGCAAAGTTTCATGGAGGATTCGCTTTGATGACACATCATTTAGCTTTTCTATGGTCAAAAGTTTGTTTTTGCATCTCGTGTTGCTCAATGTATGCAAAATCTAATACTATTTTGGACATTCAAACTGAAGCACCTAGGCATACTCGTCTGGTCGCCCTACAATCTTTTAGTAATACTCATACAGGACGAGTGGTTTGGCAGTCTGTAGTCTACATCTGAACAAAACCGTTTACGCCCATTTGTGGTTAACTTGCCATCGTACCCAAACCCAAGTTGCGTTGTTTGCTCGTGGTTTTTGTGTGAATGATGGCTATTGCCAACATTCCTTCATTTTCGTGTAGCCTAGGCTACCTACGACGTTTTACTTGAGTTAATGCAGTACCAAAACAAGGAAGTTTTTGGAAGCTATCAATCTGTCTCACTTAGAATTGTATCATTGGCTAATGCAGAGTCTCCAAACTTTTTGGCTGAGGGCCACATAAGCTATTACACAACAGTTCGAGGGCCAGATATCTTACGTAAAGTGATTGTTTGGTGATATGTTACATTCTACCAAATCAACAAGTTTTTCGTACATGTAGGCCTATTACTTTTTCATTGCTGACAAAATGGCTTTGCGGGCCGGATGAAATGGCTTCGCGGGCCGAATTTGATCCGCGGGCCGTAGTTTGGAGACCCCTGGGCTAAAGCATTGTGAAACAGTGCAGAGTTATGTAATGTTCGTCCAATGTTGAAGTATCAAGTAAGAAGCCAGTGGAGTGGTAGTTCAACATGCAGCGAAGTTATTTTTTGAAGTCATAGTATTTCAGATATATTTTTGACAGTATAGTGTTAGCATTAGGCTACGGTGCCTAGCTGTCAGTGACTGAACTGATGAAAAATCAGTTTTATGATACTGTCAACTGCAGTACACTTGAAATTGTTTGTTTCAAGCAGATAAAGAGTTGTCTTTTGACAAAAGAACGTTATGCGATATACAGTATATATGGTAGTGCCTGTTTTGCCTCATGAGGTGAAAGCGCGCTGGGGCTGTTTTACCTTCAGTCGAATACAATTACCTGTGCTTTGTGTTTATATGGAAGGTACAATATGCCAAGACAACGATTTGGAGTGTAGTGGAAGGGCTCATGATTTGTGGTTAGGATTTGGACTACAGTTCACACAATGCAGAAAAAAAGCTGCTGTTGCGGCCAGTGGCCCAACTATATGGACAAGTACGTACGGACTGGAACCAGTGCTTTGTAATAGACTGCTCATTGAGCCATCCGGC
>JGI24158J21664_10007803_pt1 | contig 14222 bp, 10 predicted proteins | sample Ectturendosymbi3_FD_21664 | JGI IMG/M metagenome (IMG submission 21664) | reverse complement strand
CATCTGTAGAGGGTTTGAACACCTCTCTAGCTGCAGCAGCTGGCGAGTTATAACCAAAAAACCTAGGGCCAATATATGGGTTCTGGTGGGCGTTAAAGGGTCCCAAAGTTGAAGACCTAATCATCGGCCACATAAAGCCTTGCACGTACCACGCACCCCTAACAGATTTCCCCCGAGACAACAACCATGATCGTTTTCGGAGAATCAGGGCTCACCTTCTCCAGTTCCAGAATCTGTAAAACCATACTTTTCAAGCTTCTCAAACTCTCCACCTGGATGTAAAATGACGCGTAAAGCATGCGTCCAGCTACACTCTGGACACGGTCAGTTTAACGTCAACTCCCACAGATGGGACCAGCCGAAGACAAAAACTGAGCGTGTTGACAAATGCATAAATTGCCAGCCACATCCACTGTACCGTGCCTGCTCCACTATGCAGCATGACCAACACCTCCGACAAAGATCTGCTCACCTACGTAAATCTTCGTTTCTAACCACAGACACTCATCTACCCCAGCGCTTTGTATACGAAAGAAGAACGTTAAAATCGAGACAATAAAATTATTCACGTAATTATAAAGTACGGATTCTGATTCAATTCATTCTGCGACAAGTCTCCATTTAGTCACATATTGTCGGGAAAACTGGCCTGCAAGTTGCAAAATACTGCCCTTTTGGATGGAGGCGTTTTTACCTCCCATAACGGAAGATATAGTGGACATCACAGTCTGTGATGCCATTATTCATGAGCAGCATGGGAACGTGCTGTGATGACCGTGTGAACGCGTTCGATGCCATGTGGACATTTTGCATCAACCTTTTTTGGCAAAATCTGAAAATTTGACCTCAAATGGTAACGCGGGCAGAGTGGCAAACGGTATGGGTATCATCAGTAGGGCAAACGGTATCAGTGTTCCCTCGAAGAGAATTTGACACTGAACAAATGTTTGTTATGAGCATGTAAATTCGCAAGCATGCAGAAGCAAAACCAGTGAAACGTTTCAAGCGTTAAATGCCCGAGTCATAGGTGTAGGAACAGGCAAATTTTTGGGGGCGCGAAAGATTTTTGCCCAAATTTCCGAAGTTTTCAGGCAACGCTTTGTGCGAATGTTTCCTCCCACACAGATCACAAACACCTTCTTTTAGGATGATTTCCAAAAATTCAAAAGGTTTCGTGCGAGTCTGCACACATTGGGCGCCAATTTTTCAATACCAAACAACGTTGGGCGCCAATTTTTCGAAGTCAAACAACGCTGGGCGCCATTTTTGCCCAGATTTTCTGGTATTTCGCGAACAAGTTCAGGTTCATAGACTTTGGCCAGATTTTTAGGGATTTTTGACAAATCACAACTTTCAGGGGTGCCATTGTACCCTCGCTTTCAACACCACTGACCCGAATGATGATGTTGTCGAAGGTGCAGACAATTTCAGGCCTAATTTTTAATCTTACTCCATAAACTTTACCCAATGTGCGCAACTGCGCAGTACCCACAGGCGAACGTTGCGCAGTGCATTCTCGCGCACTTGCAACATTCCACTATAAATCGCGTAGCACTTTAACAAGTAGCGTATTATTTGATATATTCAGGACAGGACCTTCCACTTCCCATCAGTAACTTCAATATGGCGGCAAATACCCCGTTGCTCAACTGAAGGCGTGGCCCAATGCCAAATCAAGAATTTTTTGGATTTGACCGATGACTTCCGTGTGCAGAACACCGCTCTCAGAAACTTTCACATAAATTGTCCAACACCACTTTTCGCGTTTTCTTTCGTTTGGAGACAAATGTCGCAGTCGCGCGGAGTTCCAACGCCGCTTTCGGGCATGGTTTCCATCGTGAGTGTCACGACTTGTTGTTTGAAGGACACAGCTTTCAAGTTTGACTGGAATGTTGACTGGAATGGGGGCCCGATTTTACATTTAGCTTGCCAGGGGGATGATTCGCCCCTCTGCCCCTGTCAGCTACGCCGCTGATTGTTGTAGTACAACGGCTACGAAACTAATAAATGTTCTCAATCTGACCAAGTTAGGAGCCACTACCCAAAGACACAATCAAAATGAACCAGGCAGGAAGTAAACGTTCAATTATTTTACAAATCAAACAACGCAGCGTTGCCAAGTACCATGCGAACGAAGGACGCCGCGTCGCTGCGCAAACAAACTTAGTCCTAACTACAGAACTGTCGCTTTCAACGTTTTGGCTCACGGTACAGTCATGGGCGTAGGGTTTTTTCTAGGGGGTCCGACAGTGGATTTTTCCAGGGGGGCAGACAAAAAGATCTTTGCCAGGGAGGGGGAGGCAACAGTGGCCAGATTTCATTTTGCCAACTCGAAACTAAGTGGAAACATTTTTCTAGAAGGAAATTAACAGAAAAAAATCAAATTTAAAATCCAGGGGAAGTCCCCGTCTTTCCGACGTCCACGAGCATCCTGTCAGTCCGCGATCAATTCACACGACATTGCGACGAACCCTCGACGACACAGCGTAGCTCCTTCGTCTTTAAACCGGGTTCACCGTTAAACGGTGCGAGTGTAAAAAGCGCGCGACCTTTCACCGACACCATGAAGAGATGACACTTCGATCCATTAAACGAGAGCCACACCGACCCGACACGACCACACCGGAATTACGAAATATTCTTTTTCCCCCCAAAAAAAGCTTGTTAGCTTCCGGCGCGCACATATGAAAAGCTCGTCAATAACCAGAAATTTCGCTGTGTTGTTCAAGGCTTCGAAAAGCTATTGGCGAAATTCTATGATTCCGGTATGATCTATTCTAACCCCCTGCCAAGGTACCTCCCCCAGCAGATCGAAGTACGGCGTTTACAAAACAGGGAAAAAAAACGAACGAATCGCTGGCTCAGACGATCGACGCGATTTTTGCTGCAGGCGGCTGTTCGTTTCACGCGTCACAATGACACCTTCGTCGCAACCAAACAAAACAATGGCGCCCACTGTGCCAACAATCTCAAACCAGCTGGACAAAACCTGGCACGAACTCGATTTTCAGGCAGGCATGATACGTTCAGTGATAATTAAAGTCAAACATTTGGACTCGACGACAGCAATTGTTTGGAAAATCGAGCATTCGGGCCAAAGTGGCCGCAGTGTACGACCAACGTCATAATGCTCGCGCTGCACACAGCGCGTTCGGGAGGCGCTACATTATGACGTTCGTTCGTCGGTCAGTTGAAAATCGCGCTTTTCGCTGAACGCCAACCAGGCGGGCGCTTCTAAACCTCCCCGAACACGACGTGCTTTTCGCACTGCGTCCACTTTGGCCCGGGATGCTGACCCGTTGCTCGATTTTGCAAAAATTTCGCTGAAAATCTTTTCGGAAAACGGGGATTTGACTAAAAAAGGCTCAACTGCAGCCAAACTGCAACGTCTTGGTTCGGCGGTCGCTTGTTGCTGCGTCTTCGCTGCTAGCGCACTGGACAAGGTGGGGGCAACCGGGGGGATGAAGGCGGCCTTTAGTTGCGGTTGCATCGACGCGACTTGACGAATGTTGTTCGAACTCGCTTCGCGGTATTATATAACAGCCGCGGCGCTGTCGGCAACATATATGTACAAGTCATTTCGCGACGCTGCGAAACGATGCCGCGTCGTCTTCGCGACGCCGGCCGACGTCATCTGCGGTGAGCGGGGGGTGACGCGCGCGAGCCGCGGGAGGATGAGGATCACGCGTTGTCAGTTTCCTCCTCTGCGCTCTGCAAGCGGGCGGACGCGCCGTCCAGACACAGCTTCAGCTTCTTGGACGCCGCAACGGTGGCGCGCTGTGAGAAAAGAAAACGTTTCGCGGTCGGTCACGTGTCCTGCGCAGTGAAGAATAACCGGCGCGCTCATTTCAACAATAACAACAACACGTGGCTGAATTCGCGAATTCAACAAAGAAATTCGATCGCGGCCAATGTCGTCGCTGAGTTCCTTTGTTTATTAATGATTTGTTAATGTATCTTCTTTTGCGTCTTTATTTGTCGACATTTTGCCATCATGTTGTCGCAACTGGTACCGGCAGCTGGCATTCCAGGCTCTGGCCTGCCGTCGTTTGCGGTTAAATAAATAAAAATAAAATTTGACCGAAAACCAGGAGCTCAGGCCCAAACTTAAATCGATAATAACGCGTCCAAGGGAAAAAAATCCGCACTTTCCCTTCGAAAGAAAGCGCCGTTTTCGATGTTTGAACGATGCAAAAATCAAGGTCAAGGGTCACCGTAGTTCATCTTTAACAGCGATTCGCTTTTTAACCGACCATAAAGTGCAAGATGGCGAAACGCTCATAAAAAGAGTATTGAAAAAAAGCCGTTTTGTATGTAATAAAAAAACGCTATTATCTGACATCACGTGACCGTCAAGAGGCAAAAGAACACTAGTAAAACTTACGTTCTTCGTGGTTTTGTTCAAAGCGTTGAGTTGCTCCTTCGCGTTCTCGATCTCTTGCAACGCGCTGTCGATTATGAACTTCAAGCGGGCGACCTGCAACCGCAAGATGGCCGATCGTTGCCAGGCAACCACTGCTTCGCGCGTATCGAGCACGCGGCGTGTGCGTTTCATCAAACACGAAAAATACACCAACAACCTTCTTCCCGCACATGGCACAGCTGTGTGGCAATTTACAACAAGGCCATGTCCCATTGTGGGACCGACCCTGATTTTGTTAGGGCCTTTCTTAGGAGGGAAGAACCCTCAACCGTAAGAACATTTACAGATATCAGCGCAGCAGCAACAGATTTATTCCCCGCTGGACCAGGTCCAGTCTTACCGCTGTAATGCTGGCACTGTCCTGTTTACAGCTCATTTTCTGTCAGAGGTGGCCACGGATCCGGATCGCCGGAACCGGCTCCGGCAGGATTCTGCGTTTCTTTCGGACCCGTAGCGGGAGAAAGATTTTTTTGAAAAATCGGACCAGGCGTCGCTTATTATTTCGGCGGTATCAGGAGCCTGCGTGGCCTAAACCAGCGCTAGTCTTCAACCGATGTGCACGATGCACTCTCTCGGGTGCATCAAAATATGCGTGGGGTGCACCGTCACGGAAGGGTTCACATGTGTGCGTCACAAACTTGTCACACTGAGCAGATACTTTTTACAAAAACTTCCTGTTAGCAAAAATGAATCATCAGCCAATGAATGACTGTCAGGATTTAACCTCGAATTTGCACATTCTAAAGAGTAAAGCGTAAGCATCGGATCAGGTCAAGCTAATTGTTGTAATTAGTCGACTATTTTTTATTCATAAGCAGCTGACAATGAGCCATTATTATCAAACAATGAGCCACCATTATCAAACAATGAGCCATTATTATCAAACAATGAGCCACTATTATCAAACAATGAGCCATTATTATCAATTGAATTATGTAGCTGAGTTACTGAATTAGGGTACTTGCTTATATAGGCCAGGGTACGTACAGACATGGGCGCAATTAGATGGGGGCAAGGGGGCGTGCCAGTAAAGGGTGCATGAGTTTTAGTAAACAGGGTGCATGAGTTCGTCAAAACATCTTTAAGGGTGCACCATAACAAAGAAGGTTGAAGAGCACTGGTCTAAACGAAAAGGTTAAAGGGCTTAGGCAGGATGTGATCACTGATTGCAGAGATGGTTTTCGGAGTTTGAACTGGTGTCGGGATTCCAAACTCTTAAAAAATTCCAGATTCAGATCAGATGCAGAACATTTTAGAACACGAGCGGAGTCGGAAAATGCGGCTCCGGCCACCTCTGGCCGCTTTCTGTGCGGCCTCGCGCTGACGTCAGGGCGACGTGGCTGACGTCACAATTCAAATGTCGCAGCCAGCGAGTTTTACGTCTTTTTCAAACGTTCCAACAGCAATACCAACTTTCGTACCGGGACCCTCCTGAACCGCCCAATCACAAAAATCTCCCCTACCTCATCTGACTGGCTGCCTGCAAGATGATTCAACGCCTCTTCGTCTTCCTCCTCCTCCTCCTCCTCCTCATCATATGCAGAGGCATGCGACTCTTGGTCCAGAAATGAGTCAGGTCCTCCGGTCTCATCGGCGGCAGCATCCACATAGATGCTGTCATCCGCCGCCGAAACGTCATCGCGCTACAAATTATCATACGTCAGAATTTACGTCAATTATTATCATACGTCATCATTCTGCTTCGCACGGAAACGACAAGTTGTGCGCGAAGATCGGCAACAAATATGGCGAAACACGATATCAACGGTTTGCAACTTGGCCACCACGGCCCTGGCCTCGATACAATTGTGCCCCGCACTGAAGAAATACATGACTTCTCCTGCAATGAACTACCCTCGTCGAAGTTGTTTCGTGTTTTCAAGTAAAATTTGAAGAGGCTGCAGCAGCATGTGTGAAAAACAGTGACCGACCTGTTGAAACCTGGACAGGCGATTAACTTGTTTTCGTTTTTTTCGATTTCATCCTTTTACTTGTTTTTGCTTTTTTCTTCTTGCAGAAGATGATGCGCCCAAAAATGCGAGCAACCCGCGGTATGTTTGGGATAGCGACAGCAGAAATCCCGGGCGTTCCTTTTAAAGATTGCTGTTAGAAACATCTAGCACAGGAGTTCACAGCCTTTCTCTGTCCATGTACCCCTTCAGCATTTCGACAAGCGAGCATGTACCCCTAAAATTTCTTACGACAAAAATGCTGAATAAAAAAACAAAAATCTACTGAATTTTTGATAGAACTTTTAGAATTTCGGAACTAGAAAGGTCGACTCCGTTTTTATGTCTCAAAGTTAATTTGTTGCGGCTGTAAAATAAATGTACCCCTTCAGATAGGCAAATGTACCCCCATAAGGGTACATGTACCCCAGGTTGGGAACCTCTGATCCAACATCTTGCGCTGCCACTGAACCCGCCATCGCTCATGTACGAAACACGACGTCCGATCGTTGGTTCATTGTGCATTCGCCGGACCGCAGTGGTTTCAAATCAGCCATGTCCAACCCAAATGACTTACTGAACCAAAAATTATGTCACTATCTTAACCAGGGCCGCACATTCAATGGGTTACTTTGATCTTAGCAAACTAAATTTAGCTTAAGCTAATGCACTGAAAACTGTTCGAATCCCAACTACAGTGGTAACAGACGTGATGAAGTGGCACTGAGGACCACCTGCATCAAAAAGTCGAATTTAATATTATCAAAATAACGGCAGGTTTTCAGTATATGGAATAATTTTACTGCACCGAAATCCTAAATTGGGCCGCACAAAACCTTCGACTGGGCCAAATGCGGGCCGCGGGTTGAACATAGCTGTTTTAAACAATCGCCGAATGCACTGGTGGAGTAAATGTGAGCCGAGACATTTTATTACCACGTTTTAAGATTTTCAGCGAATTTCGAAATTTGACTGAAAAGCGTTGATTTGGCAACAAACTAAAAAGTGGTGTCGCCACTTATTTCAAAAGAAGTGAAATCACCAATAAAATAAGAACGTGCTCGTAACAAAGCACCTTGGCGGTTTCCACTCGCTCCAGCGATTCTTCTCCAACCGCACTATCCCCTTCCTCCTCCGCGCGCGATTCCTCTATCTGTCGCATGTCTGTTTCTTTGACAAGAGTTGAAGACTCGTCGCCTTCCCGATCATGAAGGTCCCTGCTCCTCAGTGACCAACTGGCCTCGCTGTCGTGGTCAGTGGGGGGGGGTTTGTCATCGGCCTGTTGGTCACCTGACACGGCAACCGCATCGCAGACATTCTTCACAACTTCGCCGCCCTCCCCCAGGACGCTTTCGCGATCTCTGTCGTCGCTGGCTTCGAACGACGCATCGTCCTCTTTATTTCCAGCGTTTTTTTCGCGCGCGCCGCCGGCGGCGTCCTCCTCAGCGTCGACCGAGCGGTCGACGTCATCGCCTGCTTCCGCTGCGCATGATGTGTTGTCTGCGAAGTAAGGCATTGTGAGGTGTCGAAGGTAAGAACTGAAACACGTCTGACATGAATGCGGGTAAATTTTCACGCACAAACCTTACACGTGCTGATACTTTTCGAGAAATCTTTCAAAACGCGCATTTTTCAAAACGTTTTAAACGAGCATTTTTCGAAATCTTTCAAAACGAGCATTTTTTCGAAATCTTTCAAAACAAGCATTTTTTCGAAACACTCGTTCGTAGTCAAAAAAATCGCTGGCCGAAAAACGAAAGAAGGCTTTAAACGTTGCCACGGCAACGACATAGGAAGCAGAACTATTCAGCAGGCAATCCATGTACGTGAAGAAGGAAGGGAACCAATTTTCCGGCCTTTAAAGGCACTATTGGCAACCACGCAAATCACCTTTGCACTAATGCAATCAAAGGACTATCTTGCAGCGGGCACAACAACAATGCCCTGCGACGCACTAATTTTAAACCACGCAGAAGAGGAGCGTATCTTAATACAGGGATTTCCTAACTTTTTGGTCAGAGGAGCCACATAGCTATAACATAACAGTTCGAGGGCCGGAAATCATTCGTAATGTGGTTGTTTCGAGACATGTTATATCCTGCCAAATCAATAAATCTTTCTTTAAAATCTTATTTTTTCATTGTTGACGAAATGTTTGCGGGCCGGATTAATACGAACAACAGCTCATACAATGCAGAAACCTGCGGTTACGTTTCTTGTTGCACCCCAGCCAGTAAACTACGTACCTGCGAAGAAGACAAACTGATCAAGTAGCGAACAGGGTTAAAGAGACAACTAATAACAAATCGACAAACATTTACTGGTTAAAGTCTGCGAACGGTTTAGTCATCAGCGAGATAAGAGATGCCTTGTTTTGCCAATGACCGGGTGACAACGGTGGTTGCTTAGCGACAGTTTCGTTGTTCTCTTTTTCTAGTCGTTTTTGGCCTTTTTTATTGTTAGATTGAACCACATTATTACAACGGTCGCTTAAACGACGATACTTTTGTTCTTTCTCCCTCATTCCTTTTTTCTATTGTTGTTCTTTCTCTTTTTTTCCTCGGCATGCTTCTCTCTCTCTCAACCCGGTTTTCGTCGCGCAACCAACATCAAAGCAGTTTTGAAAAAGAACGAAAAAGGGACTCTTTCGAGAGAAAGAACTCAAACCGGCCTTTTTTGGCCACGAAACTTCGCCTACCCCTTTCCTGCTGCGAAATGTCCATGTCGTCATCGCCGTCCTTTCCGGCCCGGGCCTCGTCCACGTCAATATCCGCCAAGTCGATGTCCTTCCTGTCCAGTTCCGAGACCGCTTCCTTCTGGTCCTCGTCGTCCCTCCCATCGGCGCTCGCCTTCTCCGCGTCCGGGCCAGGCTTTGTCGTCACGTCCGGTTTCGACTTCAGTTCCGTCTCGTAGCCGACCTCGTCCATCAGCACGAACTCGTCGTGCATAGCCAGTTCGCTCGCGATGACGTCGAGCGGGTCGGTTTCTATGGCAACGGGGAGCAAACACGCCTTAGCAACGTACTGATGCTGCTGTTTAAGTTTAACTTGCGTTGCTATCGAAAACAGCATAAAAATCAACCGCTACAGCTGGGGTCTCCAACTCAAATTGCTCCGAGGGCCAAACGAGGATTTATAAAGTAACCCGAGGGCCGCATTGTGACGCAACAATGGTAGTACCTGAACCTTACTAGAAACAGCTTTTACATCTTGTTTCCTACAAAAAGTGTCAGCACTTTTAAGCACCGGTGAATAAACTTAATAACGCAAATGTTAACTATTTGAAATTTCCCAAAATGTTGCCTATTTGAAAATGAACACTCCCCTATTCATCTTCTACCACACGCGCAGTTATTACTCTGCTTTTCGATTACTAATTTTATCAATCGAGTCCGCAAGTCCATTTGCTGTTACGGGCGAGGCTAACCAACAGTCCCAGCCGATGAATACCTCGTGCGTGTGCTACGTATAGCTCGCGGGCGTCGGAAAGGGGAGCAGGGGGAGCTCTGGCCTCTGTGATTTTTGAAATTTGGTATTTTCCTGTTTAAACTTTTAGCAGAAAGGTTGTGTTCTTAGTTTCGACAAAATGAAATTTCACCATTGTTGACCCCCTTAGAAATAACTTTCGACCGCCCCCGGAAAAAATCCACTATTTCCCTTCCCCTCGAAAAAAACCTTCCGACACCCATGTGTGTAGTGGACTTGGCGACTTGAATTAACTTCATATTTGTTTAGACGCGCATCTTGCTAATGGCCGGAGCGCAGCCCGAGGTTCCACACCAGGGGTCGGCAACCTGCGACACACGTGCCAAACTTGGCACGCCAAGCAATTTCCAATGGCGCGCAGAAACTCCAAGTATTACCTATCGATTTTGTTATAATTCACAAGAAGCATTACTGACATGATTTGTGAACTTGAATCGGCACGCATTTAGCAGAAGGTTGCCGACCCCTGTTCTATGCGATGCTGGCCGCTGCTGATTTATTACATAACTATTATATAACTGCAAACTGCAGGTTCAAGGTATCTCCCGACACAAAACAATGTGCGTCGAAAAAGAATGGATAGCGATGAAAACAACTAAGAAAACGTTTTTTTGCTTCATGATCTCTGAAGTAACTGCAACGCATCAATGTATTAGTGTTATCAGTGACGACAATACCAAGCAGGGATGGTTTAGGACAGTGGCTCTCAAATGGGGCGGAGGGTGCGCGTAACCCTTGGCGTCCGCAAAAGTGTCCACGAATAGGGATACACGAATTTTTTAAGTGTCTTCATAATGAAACTTTTAAGCGAACGTAAAATAATTACAGGTACACTTGTAATTATGCTGCTCATGGCTACCAGCAGGGGGTCGACAACCTGCGGCTCTTTTGCACCTCTAAAGTGGCTCTCTCTGGGTTTTAAAAAAAACTCGTATTTGAATTTGCATTTGATTATCATTAGATGTAAGATGATTACATTTTAGCCTATGCTCCTATTAAGTCGCATGAAAAATGGAACAGTGTCAACATTTTGTGGCTACTCACTGGTCATAACTGTTGGACGACGTTGCAGAATGGCTTTTTTTGAAAAAAGGTTGCCGACCCTGAGTTAAAGGGTAATTGATAGATAACCTATTGTCCAAAGCATACATCACTAGAAAAGATTGAGAATGACTGGTCTAGGACCACACCCATAGCCACGTTCTTCTCAAAGTGGGCGAAATCGGCCGCTTGGGGGCGACTGTGAATGGCAAGGGGGCGAAAAAAACAAGGGGGGGGGCGAAACAACACAAAGGGGGCCAAAATGCTCAACCACTAATCGATCATTCAATTAACTTCCGTAGCCTACTATTATGACTTGTTAGTTTCTTGCAAATTTTAATTTAGGCTACCATGATAATCGTTGGGGGTTGTTGCTAAAGCAATTTATCTGTTGAATTTTTACTCTGGATCGTTTATGTGCCCAGCTGCAGTGCGGATTATTTCAGGGCTGCGGAGCGTTCGTAAAAATATCACAGCTCCGGCTCCGGGACTCTTATTTTCATGAACGTGGCTCCAGCTCCGGAGCTTCTGGTTTTCATGAGTGTGACTCCTGCTCCGGAGCTCTCTCTCTCTCTCTTTTCATGGCTCCAGCTTATGATCGTTTTTTTTTAATGGAAAATGAATTAAATCAAGTACACAAAACTAAAAAAGAGTATACCAAACCTTTGAGCAATTTAATCTGGTAATCTTTTACAAGCAGCACTGTTACCATCAGGAAATTAGCTAAGAAAACAACAATCACAGTTTCAGACAATTCAGATAGCAGCTACTAGCAGAAATGTAACTAATGATAACGGTAATATAAACAATTTCCGGAAAGGCAGTCGCTGGTTTTGCCGTCAATGCCTGAGGATCTTTTGTTATTTCTTACGACCAGAATCAAGAAAATGGCTGTTTGGAAAACCACATTCGTGTCCGAGCACTAAAACACACACCAGTCCCAATTGACCAAGTGTGTTGCGCTCGTTGCATGCTTTGCCTCTTGCAGCCATGACGATTCCAGCTAATAGCGCTGCCCGGGCAAACCATGCAAAGAGCGCAAAACACATAGTCGATTACATCTCTCATGTGTTCTTTCAAACACGCACACATTTGCATTAACACAAATGCGAAGCTGTGTTCAAAAATCCCTTTGTTCAAAGAAATAGTGTGGCTTCTAGCAAGAAATCCACATTTGACTTGTGTTAAAATAGCTAAAAACTTATGATTTCTTATCTTCTGCATTAATGATAAACAGTGATGAATTGCAAATAAAGCACAATTTAACGCGCAAAGCTTAGAAAATAAGACCTATGGTTGCAGTGCTGAAAACATAGATTTTTTCCCACAGATGGAAACGTCAAGAAAAGTCGACATTTGTTTACATTGATTTTTTATACCTTTGTGATAATGTACTGCTGTGTAAAGCAATGCTAGTTCGTTACCAATTATTTATAACTTTCATGTTATGCTACTGCTTGTAAACGTAATGTCTCCTAGTTAACTGCCAGTAATCTGGTAAACCTTGCTGGTAAGCCTAATTGTTTCTAACAAAAATTCCTACTTTACAATGGCGTGCCGCGCATTTCACGCTTAAATCTGCAATGGCAAAATATCTCAATCATACTCCCTGCTAACAGCATGACTGCACAGCTACAAAAGCTTTGGATATTTTATTATATACGTATTCATTATAGCTCAGTTCTTTTTAGATCGCTATACTACTGCAGACCCGGTTTGATCATTATGACTAGAAAGTAAGATGTTGTGGGAGTTCACGTTTTTCTTACTTTTACAACAGTGGTTCTCAACCATTTCGCTGAAGGGAGCCAAATCCAGGCCTACGATTTTGTTCGAGGACCGCACTAAAAGTTTTTCCCACAAGTCAATTGATACAAGTTTTGTTTCATTGCGCTAATGATGTCTGTTACACAAAATATCAGAAGTGTCGAAAGGAATCCTTTCCCAGCAAAGATACAGACACCAAGCTCTTGCAGAGTATATTTTTCGTCTACGAAGTAGACATCATCAGCACTTGCTCAAATAGGATCTGTTACAGATAGATTCCTAAAAGCTGCACAAAGGATGCTCGGGAGCTACTTGCGGCTCCTGGTACAGTGATTGAGAACCATTGTGTGTAACAGCAACACCACGCCTGCCAGCTACGATGTCACAACCATCGCGATTATAACCAAAGGAACATCAAAGGCTGGCAAGATCCATTGTTGCAGTCTGGTGTCGAATCGCGTTTAGTGTGCTACAAAGAGCGCAGGTAAGCCTATTCGGCAAAACCGTTAGCATCTAGGAAGGGACTCGGAGCCGGACCTTCTCAAATGACCGTAGCACCGGCTCCGGTCCTAAATGTTAAACTGAGATCCGGCTCCTGATATCCAATTTGAGCTCCGGCTCCAGGCAAAACGCCCAGCCAGCCCCGGCTCCGCAGCCCCCGCACTATTTCCGCAAGAATTCTGAACGTAATATTAACGTCGCAATACAATTGCTGCGTTCAGCTTTTCAGTGGCTTGGTTCAGCTATTTAATACTTCCATGAAATAAAATTATGCAATTTATTACCTTGTGTTCGCTTTATCAGGCTTGAGGGGCGAAAACGACGTGTCGAGAGTGAAAAGGGGGCGATGGAAGAAAAAAGTTTGAGAAACACTGTTCTAGCAAATATTTGAAATGAGTCGAAAATCTAGAGACGGCAGTTTAAGCTCTTTCGTAAAAACGAATGGCCAGCAACACCAACCGTCTTTGACTTTTTCGTTGCCCTTGCCCTTGTCGGCCTCTTGCTTGTCGTCGGTCTCTTCATCCGACTTGGACCGTTTCGAGTCGTTGCCGTCGTCTTTGTCGGATCCGACTTTGCGGTCGGATCCGCGCCTGTGGTTCCGACCGTCCTCGGACAATTTGGCGTTCAGTTCGTGTCGGAGGTCTTTGGCCCCCTTGGCGTCGGACGCCTTCTTGTCCGGGCCTCTTTTGCGGTCGCTGCTTCGCGAGCGCCTGAGAGAGCCGGACTTCTGCGAAGCACGAATGAAATCAATGTTTCCATTGCTACACAACAATATTTCGATTGTTACACAACAATATTTCGATTGTTACACAACAATATTTCGATTGTTACACAACAATATTTACATTGCTACACAACAATATTTGCACAGGCTTCAGCAACCGAGCCCTTCTTTCGGCGACGCCCGTGAATCCAATAGGAGCAATTCGATTTGAACTTATTTTTTTCCGTTAAACAAGGAAACTACTTTAACGTTGAAAAAAAACGTTTTCACGTCACTCTGACCCTTCAATGACGTCACGTGAAAGAAAAAAAATTCTACAAAACGCAGATCCG
>JGI24158J21664_10007802_pt1 | contig 14223 bp, 10 predicted proteins | sample Ectturendosymbi3_FD_21664 | JGI IMG/M metagenome (IMG submission 21664) | reverse complement strand
TTAGCTAACAATAGTGTTAAGAATGTGTCTGTAACCCTATGGTTCTGTCTTCAATACAGTTGCAAAAAGTGTCTGTAACCCTGTGATTTCGCCGGCTTCAACGTCTTGCAGTACGTTCTGTATTGTCTGTTTTATCAACCTGCGTTCTGCAGAGTGTGTGTGTTCATACTATGGACTTCGTGTCTGCTATAAACAAATAAAGTAAAATAAATTTGCGATAGTTGGCATTACAGTTACTTTTCTGGTTACGCAATTATTTGTAGTTCAGTGGAAGGTTTTGAATACACTTTAGATGTTAAAATTGTCTTCTACTCGTATAGAATTCTTTATTTTGTTTTTTTGTTATTACATGAGTATAATGAAGTGCAATGTGTTTCGGGCCTTTCATTGCAAGTGTCAAACAATCAATCAACACGTTGCTCTTGCCTCGAGTCCTGATTGTCTGGTTCAGTATGAGGTCCTAGGTGTTCTGTGATATTCGACGTTCGTTTGGTTAACATCGAAACAGTGCTGTTCTCTAAACAGTGCTTAGCGTTATGTTTATTTCAGATAAGTTCAAACATAGTGAGAACTTTCTGTAAATTATAACTTGATTCCCTATCATCATATTGTGTGTCTCTGCCGTCAAGTTACGAATTTGGGTGACAAGATTTGGCGAGAGAAGAAACTTTAAACGTGCTTTCTTTCAGCGCATTCGAGATGAACGGTCTTGACGTTCGGAACGTAGCGAAGCTGGTGGCGACCTAACTGCAACTTTTCTGAAAGGTAGATCAAACACCCAACCCCGTAATGAAGAGGCCGACCGGGTACTATTGAACGGTTTTGAAACGATTTCTAACATCCAATACGCAGAAACTGTCTTTAATTCATCAATACCGACAAACCCGTTATTTCAGACAAGAACCCCGGACCCGTAACAATTGCCGGATGTATTACCGATAGAATGCAAAATTATTCTAGATCACTAAAGCTCGAAACGGCAATAAGTATTGCTGATGAACATCGCATACGAAAAAAGAAAATTATGCTGCTTATAGAACGATGACGCCAACACAGGTAAATTGTTACTGATGCAGCAGAACAGAATTCGTTCTTAATCATCAAAAGTTGTTATTCGTAACAGTGATCTAATTCAGGACATTGCCTACTTGTAAACCGCGTAACAGCACAGATGAAGCTAAAAGCACACCCTGAAAGTTTGGCAATGATAAAGTTCAAAAACTCATAACGCCAGAAACAAACTACTGCAGATGCTCAACATATTACATGCTTGAACGTAAGACGTACTCTAAACTTCGTTTCTGCATATGTTCGACAATCAGAACACTAATATAAACTTACCACCAAGAAACTGCATTGCGTGATCATGGCGTGCTACATTTAAATCAGAATGCTTCATCCACTTTCTTGAATCTACACGAAACGTTTCGCATGAGGACAGGTTTTCCGACTGGTTGCGCCAACCTCCAGACACGTAAACGACACCTGATAAACAACAGAAAAATATACGACATGTAGTGTATCAAAAAAATGCAGTCCAAACACGCATTATAATACCGTTCATAGCAGCACATGCAGCGTCACATCTTGCTTGCAGCATATTCGGACCTCCCTTCCAAACCACTTTCTTCGTCCAATCAATAGATTCAACCGAACCTGTCGGTGCTGCTCCTGATGCGCCTCCAAGAACGTACAAACGATTGTTGACTTTGATCGACGACGGGTTTACTCTTGCAACATTAAGATTCTGTTAAAAGAATTGTGTCAATGGTTTCCATAAACGCATATAAACTGTATACCAATGTTTAGCGAACAGTTCATGTTTTGTTTCGTTCCTTGTTGAAACGGCACTTTTGAGGCAGAATCGGGTGAAATCTTACGCAACAAATGTTCGCCTTCTGCTGGATCAGGAATCAGAGCGCTGACTGAGTAATTTAAAACTACTGTTAACATAAAAAATCCCCGCGCATTGTGCAGATCAAGAAACTTAAAAGCAAGAAGTTGCACGCCTCTCATGAAAAAACGTCGCTTGTATATAAAACAAAAAGGAAATATCGCAATTTCTGTTGCTACAAAATGAAGTGCTCAAACTAATACCGGCAAACGTTCACGTTTCCACGGGTTGAAGCTTTCCAACCAAACTTCTTTCTCATGGTTTTCTCCTCCGATCAGCGCCACACGAAGACCTGAAAACAAATACCTTCAACTTGCACTCTCAGGGGTAAGTGCAAGAAGAATCTTAATTTTCTTTAATGTTCACGACTTACCACAAAATAAAAGAAACTTTGTCTGATTTCACCGCACATTTAATTGCAGCGTTTGTGCATTCTTTGAAGTATCCTATACTTTGTGTTTTACAACCATGTCAAGAAGTAAATAGTGTGGGCCTTCCCGGGAGGATATATTGTTTCTTCTTCGTCGTTTGAGTCAGATGTTCAAACCAATGCTTGGCCGCGCTAAATGTCGGACAGGTGTTAAGCAGCCATTCGATTGTCTCAGCATCCAAAACCATCAGACCGTGCAGTCCATGGGGAGGTCGATGGGTTAGACATTGTAGGACAACATGGTCGACGGTCTGTTCCTCTGCGCCACGATCACAAACGGCAGAAGGGGTCATACCCATTTGTGTAAGCAGGAGCGGAAACGTCCGACACCGGTGCGGAGGCGGTTAAGTCGGACCCAGGCTGTTCTTGGGAGGGTCATTCCGGGAGGGTGGGTGCCGGTGTCGGGGATGAAAGAACGGAGTCTCGTAAGGTCATCTTACCACTGCGCATTCCTTTGGTGATCCGCCAAGTGCGCCGCACGTACGTTGTTTTTGTCAGATGAACTGATTAGTTGTTGTATGACGGGCACAAATAGGTGTCTCGATTTGAGACGCCGTGCACTCGCACCCGGTGGACAGGTGAGGGCTGAGTGCAGGGGTTGTCTAGGCTCCATGGGACGGCGTGCTAGAGACAGATTAGCTCTTTTGGGACGAAGCTCAGCAGGTTGGATGCCTGCAAGAATAATAAGGTTGTCCGCTGGTGTAGGACGCAGGCATTCAGTCACAATTTGCAAGGCGTTGTTGATGGCGGGGTTGATGAGGCGGGTATGAGCACTGCGGCACCAGCCAGGAGCGCAGTATTCTGCGGTTAAATGCACCAGGGCTAGGATGGCTATTCGCACAGTTGTTGCTCCACCACCCCAACCGGAGCCAGCAAGCCGCCTCAAGAGCGCGACGTGTGATGTCAGCTTTTTGCGAAATAACTCGATGTGTCGGCGATACGTGAGCGACCTGTCCAACCTTATTCCGAGTAATTTGGGTTCGGAGCAGAAGGGCAGGATTTTGCTGTTGAGGTTGAGCTTTAGCTAACGTTTGGCTTCCTTGTTGTTTAGGTAGAAGAGTGCCGACATCGTTTTTGTAGTGCCGAGTTTTAGCTTCCAAGTCTGAAGGTATTCATCTATTGTTGCCATGTCCTGGCTTAGCACCCCTTCCTCCGCCTGGCAGTCTCCATCACCATGCATGATTGTTAGGTCGTCAGCAGACGCATACTTTCTGGAAACGGGAGATGACAGGTCAGAGATGTAGATATTGAACAGAAGGGATGCCAGGACGGATCCCTGTGAGACGCCGTTTTTGAGGCGTCGTAACCTGTTTCGTTTGCCGTTTCCGTTGGTAAGGGTGAAGCTGCGATTGCCAACCATCTCCATGATCATACGAACCATGTGTCCGTCAGGTAGCACTAGCAGTCGCAGCAGCTTGCAGGTGAGGCCGCGATGCAATACAGTGTCGTAGGCTGCTGTGAAATCGACAAACACAGCTCCGGCCTTCTTATTAGCCGAAAAGCTATGCCCGATGTCCTGTGTCAGCAAGGTGACCTGATCTACGGTCGACCTCCCGTGTCGAAAACCCGCCTTCTCCTGCGCGGGAGCAGTGGGTCGATGATTGCTTCGACACGAGCGTAAATGAGTCTCTCAAGGATCTTGAAGGGGACGCACACAAGAGATATAGGGCGATAGCTCTTTGGGGCCCCCAATGGCGTTTCCGGCTTAGGGATCGCAACTATTAGTGCTCTTCTCCAGATCTTTGGAATTTTGAGTTGGCGCAAGCAGGAAGTGAAGAAATCGCAAAACCAAGATGTGACAACCCTGGATTACTATCGCTCGATTTTTGTCACATTAATACTAACGTCGGGTGTGCTAGACCCGGTTTTAAAAAATAAAAAAGATTTACTTTCTTTCAACTGCAGTTTATCACAAAAACTACACTGAACATATAAGTCTCACTGAGCAGTTTGAGCACTAACAAAGTTACTTTACTCTAATATTATACGATTTTTGACGAAAAGTAAGTAGACCAAATATAGCGAAGGTGTCATATATGCCTGAATTGAATTACTCATAAAAACAAAATTATGGGTGTGAAGAACTTCTTTTGTGTACTGCTAACAAGACCGTAGAAGCATGCGCTGAGTGAGTTTCAGCGTTTTACAGCCACCTGGCGCAAAATCCCCTCTAACCATAACGTGGGGTCAGCGTGATTTCGTCACCTCACACTAACGTCGGGTCTGCTGGACCCGAAACCACTACCTTTGCAAAATCGATGAAAGTCGTGGACGACCGCACGCGCACCTTTTAACATGTCACACAAAAAAATGAAGGTACTGAAGAGTTGAAAGAGCGCCGACGCGTGTTTGCTAGGTTTCACGTGATGAACTCATTTGACCCGGGTCTGCCAGACCCACGATAGTATTGCAACGATACAACGATGCATTACTGCAGCATAGCAATACAACGACCAAATATAAGAGAATCGCGTAACCGCAAAACGTTGTTTCACAAATTGAGAGATTTGTAAGCTTTCTATTCTTTATTTCAATTCATAACTGGCGTATCAAGAGGTAGAAACCACATGGTGTTTTATATACTTGTAAAGGTTCTCAGAAAGATCCTTGTTAGTTAATCGCTTCATGACGAGAGGGACAAAAATGTAAGCTCCAAAACGAAAGTTTTTATTTAGTAGTTTTTGCTGTTCAACTTTCCTTTGCGTTTCCTAGACACCTTGAGCTTCTACATAAGACTTTTGTACTATTCTTTGATGCTTCTTAAAAAAACATTTACAAAAACACCTGAAAAACAAAACCGTAAAATTTCGGAATATCTAAGAAGGGATTTTGTACTTTACAAATCATCTTACTAAAGTTTCATAGCTTTCATAAACCTGTTGCCTTAAAATCATAATTTTAATTGTGTTCAAAAATGAAAATAAGCAACGGTACAGCACTGATCTGCATTGAAGTTTCTCGCTAATAGCTACTAGGGTTTTTTTTATTTTGCCTCAACTAACGCCATTTCAGTCACATATCCATTATGTATGGAAATATCGTTGCTGTGGCATAGTTACTTGTTAATAATTACATTAGAATGAAAATTATCGTTGCTAATTGATTATTATATTAAAATCAAGAACAGCAACTTATCAAGATTATAAAACCACCCGCCTCACCTCTAAAACGTCGGAATATTGTACAACCTTCATCGTTTATGTACTCAGCAGCAGCACTTTTAACAACGCATGGGTTACGCCGCTGGTGGAGTTGTGCATATTAACTAGCTTCCAAGAAAAACGTATGTATTACGTGCTTTTTCTGCTCTAGTTAACTGCCCATCGTCTAGCTCAGGGGTCCCCAACCAGGGGTACATGTATCCCCAGGGGTACATTTACCTCTCCGTAGGGGTACATTCTAGGTTATCAATAGAAGAGCAAAATATATTTGCGCAGAATTTATTTCAAAATATTTGCACATATATCAGTGAATATTCTTTTCAAAAATCATTATATGCTTATTGTTAAATATATCAATGGATAATCATGATAAAATGTATTGTCATAGGAAATCTTAGGGGTGCATGAGCATCTGTGAAAATGCTGAAGGGATACATACTTCTCTGTTGAAATGCTGAAGGCGTACATGGTCATCAGTCGGAATGCTGAAGGGGTACATGGTAAGAGCAAGGTTGGGAACCCCTGGTCTAGCTTGTTTGGACAAAAATAAAAACAGTTTTTTCTCGCCTTAATTATAACGCTCGTATTGGGATTATTCATAGCGTGGAACAAAAAAAATTTTTTTTTTTCATACAAAAATGCACTAATGTAAGGATAAAAAAAGGAGGCTGACACAAAACAGATGTCCTAAGTTTTACTGTCTGCGTACAGAAAACACTTTTTAGTTTGTCTTTGCTGGCTTTATGGCAAGGACAGAACTTTTCGTATAATCACGCAAGTAACAATGCAGGAAAGATGCCAAAAATCAGAAGCACAGTACAAAGCAACGACTCTCAACTCAAAGAAAATATCCTACATGGCCCATTCCCTAGCCTAACATTGTTGGCCGCCTCTGAAAATGCGATAATAATAAGAAGTAGTGCAGACAGTGTTGAAATCTCAACCGGTTAGAGATAAAAAGAATTGATTCTAGTTTCATTAGCTTCCTTCAGAAACAAACGCAAAACGCTGAAAACACTACATTCAACCCCTCGCCTAACCCCCAATGCTTTTCTGAGAAAGATTCATTAGACATGGTATGTAGCCCTGACAGGTATCACGTTTTTGAAATCTTCAGCAGGGCAATCCTAAGTGTGCAAACTTGTGCTGAGTTAAATCGAACGAAACTTAGTCAACATCATCGTGCGCAAACGCACCATAGTAAGTTTTTCGATGTGCAGTACATCAATACATGTGAGGCATACATGTCGCACTAACCACCTTCATAACGAACAAACCACGCCATAGTGCTCATATGTCACACGTGTCTGCATTTAACAATAGATTGTCTCTCACAAACACGCACCTTCCAAAGTTATTGCCGGTTTCATATGAAGATATACAGATGAGCTGAGAAGACGTTGCATGCACTCAAGAGAGGTTAGCACCAAAGGCTGCAAAAGAAATGTGCGCACTTCGTTGATCAGTGGAAAGCTGCTGCGATCGCTTTCCCAACGCTAATTGCAAAAGCTCTAATTGCAAAACTAAATGGTTTTGTGCAAAACTAAACCTTAACGGTTTTTGCAAAAACTAATTGCAAAACCTTAATGGTTTTCCCCGACTAGAAAGCTGAATTTGCTTTTTTGACAATAAACAATTGTTTTTCAAATTTTGTGAACAACGTTAAACCTTTTAAGAGAATCTGTACAGATTTTTCATTTATAGGTTTATTTAAATAGAATTACAGACTTAACTCCTATATTGATTTCATTTTTGATACCATCAAAGCGCACTATCATATTCTCTTGCACTAGCAAGTTGCGTGTCTACCAAGCTTCCCGGGTAACGGCGTTATGATTTTGCAGGTTAGTCACTGCAGTTGGTCTTTCCAAAAGGCAGTGCAAAGTTTCACGCACAAGTGAAAAACCTGATCTCTCGGTCATAATTGTAAAATCTAGATCAAACTGTATAATATAGAAAAATGTCATGAAGGCCATGACAAAAATGGTCCTTGTGAAATCTCTGTTTGCAGAATCCAACTCTGCACGATGTTTCGTATTTGCGCATGGCTACAGTTGTCACTATTTCGGAATCCAAGTTGCTTCTTGCTGCATTCACAGTAGAGATAATAGACAGAGGGGTACGCGCGTTATATCCTGTAAACTATAATAAGATGCAATAAGTTTTAAACTCAAGGGCACCGTAGCGGTATCATCAAAGAAATCATGACGTACATTTTTACTAACTTTTACGTAAACCCAAAGAAAACGTTCGCTGATCGGTTTAACCTAACCTAGCCAATCCAACCAAAAACCTTGTACACATGCGCAACATGTAGCTAACTCAAAGTGTCTCAGCTGAACTGCTACAAAAAACACGAGGCCTGCGGTATAACCACACCAGAAACAGCAACCACGCCACAATGTGCCTTCAGATGCTAAGCTATAAAAACGATTGAAGTAATATTCCATACAAAGGGTGACATTCCCTATTTTACTTTCGAGCAGCCTCACCACGTCCATTGGGATAATAATGTTAAGTTCACAAACGAAGTAATGCTTTGAAGATAAAGTCAAGTAAAAACCTTTTTATCTCAGAATACATCTCAAGTTCAACAAAGTTTGCACATGAAAAAAGAAGAAAAATGTTATGTAAGTACAGTGCGAAAGTATGCCAACAGTGTGCACTACTTAACGTATAGTCTAGGTCTACCAACGAAAAAAACTGTAATTGCGTGCTATGTTTACCAACGTCAGTTTGGCTAAAACATTATCGACCAGAAACATCAACCGAAAGTGATCTAACTATAAAAAAAATACAAAGCAAAAAAGATGGAGATAAACTGCAATACGTTGCAGCACATCCAAAACTACGCACTGAGCAGTTGCAATGCAGTAGAAAAGACTGCTTTGTGCTTCATCAGTAAAAACGGTTTATTGCATTGATAGGAGCGTTATATCACTTCATATCCAGACAGCAGAGGAAATTGCGATTTCTACAATGATATCGCTAGAACACCTTCAAAACATTGTACATTTTTAACGCAAACAAAGGACATTTACTTACGTGAGGCGTGGTAGAGTAAAGGTTAAGAACAACTGAATTAGACCAATGTAGCAAAAATGAATCTTACCTTAGTTTTCATAATTTGGTTTTTGATTTTTGCACGCATTTTCTTTCAAATAATATCTTCACATTTTTTGAGAAAGTTTTTTCAAAGTCTTTACATCTTCAAGCTCGAAAGGCCGCAAATACGGTTTTTCAAGTCTTCGGTGTGATCCGACCAAGTATCGAATCCAATACGCGAATTTGAATGGGGCGACCCTTACCACTGTATCCATCATTAACTTTTTTTCGAAAAAATACTTACTTTTTCCAAATTTTAAGAAAATTTTCGTGATTTTATTTTTGCAGCTGTTTCAATGTATTTTGTGTGAAGTAATGAAAAACATTGTTTTTTCGAATGGCTCGCCATGTTGACAAATTATTACAACCATGATTGTCGTGTTACCGAATGGTTACGTAACCAAATAATCGAGAACAGACTGCTAATGCCATATCAAAGCAAACAAGGAAGGTGGCAAAGTAGTGGATCTTCAGTCACTCTAAACACCTAAATCCCTGCTGCGCATGGTGCAAGCTGCATTTTATTCATTTCACGCAAAAAACAGTGTTGATATTGAGCAAAGCGTAAATAGATGGTAGTCGAAACGAAGCACGGTTACATATTTAGCATTTTTAAACATACGCAAAAACACAGAAAACTTGGTACAACTACTGCTAAAACATAATATTTAATAATGCAGTTGCATGCGGTTTAAACGAGTGGATGTGGGCATTGCTAACATATAGTTGCCATTTACAGACCAACCACGGAACTGAGAGCAATGGTCTTACCTCCATTTTCACAGAATTGTTCAGAAATTCTTTTGATAAAAGTTGCAGGTCGATCAATCGAAAGAGTTGTTCAAAAAGATGGCGCCTTTCATCAGGTTCATGGTTCACCCAAGATACAATGGCAGAGAATGCTGCATCTTCAGATGTCATCGTACACTTTTATTTACACAAAAGTCACAGCTGAAACCAGGCGCATCCGCAGCAGTTACAAAATCTAAATTGTTGGGTGCATCAAAACTTTTCGGCGTTTTGTGAATAAAACATATTCACGACAGTGTTGATAAAATTGGATGAATTTCAAATGCAAACAGAGAACCGGAAATTGGTTAATTGCAAACTTTTTCGATCTAGTTTCGGCTAACTAATTTTTTTCACTAGTGAAACGTATCCACACTGTTTCAAAGGTGATCAGTGATTTTTTCCTCACATATTACCAAACCACAGCGCCGTAAACCTAATCAATAACCACTCATCAAGCAAGCATTTTGCAGGTAACATCTTTAGACTCACACAACATAAACTTAAATGGAAACTGGTGTGACATAACATATTGCTGAATCCACACATTTTTCAAAAATGTTTACGGTGTTTACATTTCAAGTGTAAGGTGGTCTAAGAGGATGTATCCTTTTTATTTTCACTGTCATCTCATAAAATTAATCCAGGCTTCTGTTTTCCAAAGTAAAACATTGTTAGAGCTAAAATGGATCAACCAGCAAGATATTCCATGCATGAGAGGATCAAGATTGTGAAGGCCTATTTCGCGACGAAGTCAGTTGTCCAAACTCAACGACAATTTCGGAGGGACTTTCCAGGCAGAAACGCTCCAAGCAGGCTCACAATTAAAAGCATCCTGGACGAATTCACGAAGATGGAAAATGTACAGTATAACAGTAAGTCGCATTGACTGGCCACGGTCAGAAAATCACACCGTGACTGTGGGACAACGTAATGTTTGGAGCAGTTCCCAAGAAAATCAACAAGACGTTTGTACCATGAAACAGATCTTCCAAGGAGATCAATATGCGCATAATGCACCAGGATCTTTACCTGTTTCCATATAAGATGCAGATTGTACAACCTCAGAATGATGCAAATAAGGCTGAGGGACGTGCACTTGTGCAAATCATCAGTCAGCGAATCGAAGATCTTGCTTATTTCTTGGACCACATTTTTTCAGTGACGAGGCACATTTCCACTTAGTGGTCACGTGAACGAACGGAATATGCGCTTTTGGCTCAGCCTCATGAGCATCAAAATCACCCAGTTACAGTAGTGTGGAGAAAGTTACTGTTTGGTGCGCGTTAGGTTGTAATTGACATTATTGGGCCACATTGGTTCGAGGATGCTGATGGACGCCCGGTAACTGTGACTACAGAGCGACACACTATAGTACTGAGAAGAAAATTCATCCCGGCACTGAGGCAGAAGCGAGGAGTTGACATGGATACTGCGATTTATCAGCAGGATGGAGCAACACCACATTGGACCAAACATTCACTCGAATATCTCCATCGTTAATTTCCTGAAGACAGGATCATCTACCGTCGTACGGACCACCTTGGCCTGCACATTTCCCAGACCTAATCCCTTCAGAATATTTTATGTGGGCATACCTAAAAGACAGGGTCTATGCTAACAATTCCCAAATTATTAATGCTCTCAAGAATAATATTCGAACGGAGATTAGAAGGATTTCCCATGAGATGTTGGACAGGGTCACTACAAACCTCAATGTGCGAGTAGTCACTGTGATTCAGCGGCAAGGAGGTCAGATCTTGCACATTATAACCTATTGAGCTGTGCTCGCAAAATGGTGGTGTACGAGGAAAAAACTTATTTTTTCTGTAAGACAGTCCCATTAAAAAATTTTGCAAAGTATTCCTTTCAATACAAAATGCTACTTTATCAAAACTGAATACATCTTTTGGAACCACCTTGCAACTGTTTCTACCTTTTTACCGATGGCGGTATCTATCCTTCAACCTCAAAACTGCATACTTCGCACTGCTATGTCAAGGTTCTCCAGGGTCTTTGTGTTTTCTACAGCAAACAAATTTCGTAGCTATTGCAGAGACAACCGCAGGTCACTGGCCTAAACAATGCTAGATTATACTTTATACCACACACTTCTGTTGACATTTTTTTAAGACCGGTAGAAACTTAGCGAGTAACGATGCAAATGATCTGTGATTTACTGCGGTTTCACGAATGGAATTCTGACGGACAGGCGTGTTTATATACACGTCGCAGATATTTGTACGTAGCTGTATGCATTTTCTACGACATCGATTAAAAGATTTTGCAAAAATACAAAATCTAACGCTAAAATAATGGGCAAAATCTCGCTGAATCTTTTTTTGTTATTTTGTTATAAAAAACTGAATTAAAAACAACAACCCACAAGTCTTAAATTTCAATCAACTTTTTTTCAATTCTATTTGAATGAAAACGCCTAGTCAATAAGTGAAAGATACAGTTTACTCTGTAAAGACTAAATAGAGCTGATTCTTTGCTCAGAAAAAGTTCATTTTGATTACCAGAAATTTTTTCACTTGCTGTTATTCTAATAAATTTTTAAACTCATTATCCCATATAATATCTGAATAAAATATAGCAGCTAAGGATCTACAGTGGCAATGTCTTCACAAAAATTATGGTGAAAAATGCCAAACTATCGGTACTCTTAACAGGTAGCTTAGAGACACTTAAGTTTGGAAGTGTTCCACATCTAGCATTAAAATTTTACGTTGCCTCTTCAGGCAAATATAGTCATGGCAGATGAATAAGTTTCGAGAATGAGTACAAACGTTCGCACGGGGAAACGCAACCATTAGGCATACTGCAAAAAATCAGCACAAAACACAGTTAACTTGGAAACATTTACAAAATTTGAAACAAGGCACTTCCCAATAGCCTGCATTTCATACTAACTTCTTGCCTCCTTTTGCCAATAACCTGTGTGACGGATTCCATATCAAGGTTTTTGAAATCATTTTGTCGCAAAACTTCAGGAAAATTGTCAGTTATCACTTTGTCGATCTCATCCAGCACTTCATTCAGTTGATGGCGTACAGCATATGGTCGAAGTTTAAGACAGTTGCCAACTCCTAACTCTTTCAAAAGATACTTCAGACATGCGTTCACCATACCTAAGCATATACAAATCAACCTGTAGAGCTCTTACTGAAAAAAATTGGTACTAACAAATGTCAATCTTGAAATTTCGAACACAAAACTGTCCAAAAACACAGAGCAATTGTGGTGCAAATTTGCGCAGTACTTGCGATTTGCACGTAGTCAGCAGCTTCCAGCAAATGGCAAACATCGTCATCCACTTCCAAGACACCAGTGTAGACGAAATCCAAAACAGTTCCAAGAGTACGCAGAGACAGATTGCGAATGTTGACAACATTTTCATATTTTTCTTTCATCTGATTAGAATAGAACATCAGGTGGATATATGCAGATTAACAGACTCTTCTTGCCTTACGTAAGCAAAATATTTCTAACTTGTATTAATCAACAAATTTTAGCAAACAAAATTTCCAACGGGCCAAAAATTATTCACTTGTATGCCAGTCTTTCGAAAAATAGAACATTTGCAAAAAATGTGCAAAACTCTTAAACAAACACTGCTTGGGAGAATTGGGTCAAAACATGAAATCGATTACGAGTGACTTTAAAATCTTTTTCCAAATAATGTAATACGATCGAGAATCAATCACTTTTATCTAAAAAAAAAGTAGGTGAAACATAGAACTACTTTTGAAAATTTAGATTCAACTGGTGATAAAAAAGTTGGACAAATGGTTTCAACAAGCCAACCACGACATCAATGCCTGCAAAACATACTTTTACATTTGCATCACGCTCGCACCATGAGGAAATCCCAAGTTATTAGGTCAAAAAAAGTCAAAATTTATCATAAGGTCAAAATTTATCGTTGGGTCAAACTTTTCTTGAAACATAGTTTTTTCTCTTTATCGATATTTTATTGAAACTACAACAATATTTATATGCTTTTGCAAGTTTTATTGCAATTCTGTAATAATAATAATGGGTTCGCTGCGACTTCTGACGTAATAATGTTCTTTTGTCCACTACTGGACGATTGAATATTATGTAGGATAGGGGTGCTAAGACAAGAAACGTGGTCTTACAGTACTTGGTTTGGTAAATCCTCAATCCATTATACATATCATGTTTCAACTTCATGATGCTCTCAGGTTTGACTCTACTGTAGTCATTGATGTACTAATCAATGTATCATCCTTCAAAGCTACACAACCAATTATTTTTAAATTTAGAAGCACAGAGTGCATGGATATGCTTCTGAGTTAAACTCAAGACCTAAGGCTGAATTATTTTGCAGTTGCAAACGCAGAAAATTTATAGGTCAAAATAAAGTCAAAATTTCTACATTATAAAGTCAAAATTTTAAGTTTTTAGGTCAAAAGATTGGTTGTCCTACTCATTATACATGGACCAGATGGTTCCATGACTATTGAGACCAATTCATTTAAGACCATTCATTTGAGACCACTTCATTTGAGACCTGTTTATTTGAGACCTGTTCATTTGAGACCTGTTCATTTGAGACCTGTTCATTTGAGACCTGTTCATTTGAGACCACATTCATTTGAGACCACATTCATTTGAGACTTTTTCATTTGAGACCACATTCATTTGAGACCAATTCATTTGAGACCGCATTCATTTGAGACCGCATTCATTTGAGAACGCAATCATTTGAGACCGCAATCATTTGAGACCACAATCATTTGAGACCACAGTCGTTTGAGACCACAGTCGTTTGAGACCACAGTCGTTTGAGACCACAGTCGTTTGAGACCACAGTC
>JGI24158J21664_10007801_pt1 | contig 14226 bp, 10 predicted proteins | sample Ectturendosymbi3_FD_21664 | JGI IMG/M metagenome (IMG submission 21664) | reverse complement strand
CCACTGGCATAAGTCATCATCAACCTCTCCCATCACCCGGCCATCAAAACCAACAACCCAGCTTATCATGCATTTGGGAAATATTTAATGCAGGCAAGAGGGCTTCTAAATTATTATCGTTTAAAATTTTGCTGGCTGAAAGTTATCTGCTGTGTATGTCAATCAAACGAACTTTAACGTGAAATTAAGCACAAAACTGGGTGGGGCAAGCAGGGGGCCAGCCAAAAAACTGGGTGGGGGCATGGCCCACCCTTAGAATCGTCACTGCAGGGGTGCACAACTTTTTCGCTGTTGCCCGTGCATCACGTTTGTTTTAATAAATTACGGCCGCCAGTGAGTTCAAGATACTTTCATTTTTTCATGCTTCTCTTCTGCTTCCACACACAGCACAGCCTGCTTCCACACCTCTGTTCTTTCGGCCATCATTTTTATTTTGAATTTACATGTTCACGGGCTGCGTAAAGTCTTGTCGAAGGCCGCACGGGGGCAGCAGGTTGTACAACCCTGGTGTAGAGTTTGCACATTTTGTGCATTTTTCCAATCCTGGCCAGCATTTTGATTTTTTCACTTCTTTGTAGCATTGCATTTTGACGAAACTGTTTACAAGAAATTCAAACACCTTGCTGCTATGACGTGTTCATGGCACGATGTTCACTGTGACGCAACAATCTTGGATGGATAACGCCACCAATGCCAAGTGAGATTTTTTTCTGCAAATTCAAAAATTTTTTAGTCGAAAAATAAGTTATATTCTCAGTTTAACGAGATGAGCAACCAGACGCCCTGGTCTTCGAGATCAAGTTGCAGATAATCACCTGCAAGTGTGCATATCAGGGCAAACGGTCACCTCGGGTCCCCCCTTTGAGAGTTTTGCATTATCTTGTTAATGAGCTCATGAACTACCGCAGAGCCAAATTAGTAAGCTCTGAAGCAAGTCACATGCCTTTCAAAATGTAGCAAAATTTTTGTGCAAATGGGGGTCCTAATAACTTTGACGTGCTTAGGGGTCAAAAAATTTTGACCCTAAAAACTTTGACGCAATTCGGGGTTGACGTGCTGTAGGGGCGGGAAATTAGGGGTCGGGAATTCAGGGGGGTTTCTTGCCACGGAGAAAACCTCGCAGTGATGACGTATAAGTTTCTTGGAGTTTTGGTTTAACAGAAGTCAAAGGAAATGCTTCCAAGCTCTTCACATAAAAGTAGCAAAAATTTAATTGAAAATGCTTAGGCTACTGGTTGACCATTCACGACCCGTAGCTTTTAATAGAATTTGCCCAGTTTTTCATCTTGAGCAACAATCTGTTGGTGACTCGCCCGGTCAGAAGGGCGCGGGTTTGTTTCACACCGGTCCGTTTCTCGCATGTTCTTCACAGCTTCTGCTACTCCAGGCATGATAAGCTGGAAACCTGTGCTCATTGCTCAGATTACTTTGTTCGGAACTATGCACGTCTGGCAGCAAGAGGGCGCTGTGTGGATGCGACCACCAACGACGTGCAAAACGTCACAGTGAACTTCGGCAAACAAGCTTCACGGCCACTATTAACTGAAAGGGCGAAAAACGATTGTAAAAAGTGAAACTTGACCAAAGCTTCAACTTTTCCAGGGAACGACTGTCCAGAATTTCACCAACACTTTTGCAGCAGCTGCGCAGCGACCCATATCATCTGCTGCGATTTGGGGCAAAATGGCATCATTTCCTCCTTTGCTCTGACGTTTATCCTTTTGCAAAAAGGAAGGCGAGCTGACATTTTGATCGACTTGCACGCTGTTCGGTTCGTCTCCGCGCTCGCACTGCGCCCAAACTAAAAATATTTTTCGGGTTCCGGTTCGTTGAGCTCCTACGCTAGTTTGACCTGTGTCGGGCGGAGACTGATTTATGAAAGAGATTTGAAGGAGGAAGCCATGCCAAGTAGTTTGTCTGAAGACAAATGACTTCTGTTTCAGTGTGAGTTAACCGGCAATGTGTACCTAACGCTGCTGCATGTTCCTTGCTTACCATTTTACAGTATATGCGTTTTTGACACACCTTGACACATAACAAAAAAAGAAAACTATCTGATCAATACCCGATATCCGAAATGCAATGTAGTTATCCACCTATTTGTCATTGCCATTAGCAGTTGGAGGCTCAGTGTAAGTTCTTCTTCTGCGGCTGACTTTAAGCTCGTCAACAAAATATTTTCAACAACCCTTAAAATTGAGGTAATATACCAGAGCATCCTTCGCTTTCATCTCCAGCCAAATCTCGAATGGGTAGCAACTGCTGGGTGCAATAGATGAAAGTTAAAAAATAACATTGTTGATAGTTGAGGATACTCATAGTCGAGGTGACTACATTAAGTTTACCTAGAGAGGGTTTTAAAAGCTATTTCTAAGTCGTTTAATTGTCTTTACAATTTATAGCTCACAACTCTACACCACAAAACAAGCAACAGGCTCAAAAGAAGGTTTTCAACTATGTTTTGTCAAAGTGAAAGTGTAAGCAAATTATTGATGCCTAATTGCGGTACTTCCTCTGCTATCAATCAAAAAAGATTAAACTTATAACAACGGTGCAACAAAGCTGCTTTCTTATGCTAATTTTGTCATTATGCCCTTCAAACAACCTTAACCTTCATTACTGAAATATATCTGGATGTTTCAAAACTTAGCTTGAAACTCTTCAGTATCCATCCATACATTTCATTATCGAAGCTTAACCGAAAGCTTCCTGTTGTTTGTTTTAATTTTCTTTGGTTCGTTTTTTTCGTGCAGCTGAATAAAAAACAATGTGCCACTAAAATTGGGCATCGATCAACAAACATCACGAGCTTGATGATGAATTGAAGTACTTTGAGTCAAGCGACAGGATGGAGCCTGTGAAAAATTGTCGCAGAGTCGGAAATTGCTGCTACTGATTCAAAGGCAATTACTTTTGCACTCAGGTATGTCGTCAGATTGGGAGGCAGATTTTTCAACATCACATACAGTTACCGAGTTGTTCTCATTTCTCCTAGTACGCGAGCTATTTCTAATGTAGTAATTGCAGTGATTTAAATATATTGTAGTCAGTGACGTAGACGAGTCTGTAACCTCCCAGGACGTAATTTGAAACGTCGAGACAGAGGCTTTGTCACTAAACGTAGATGCCGAGATCTTATTGTTGGAGACCATGACCCGGCATGCGAAAACATTTTGTCACAATCACAACGTTTCTTGAATCTTCGCACGAAAAGGTCATCAGCACTTACTGCGAGCTGCACTTTTGTCCTGCTTCTCGTAGATTTTCCATTTCTTTGGTTCTTCCTTCCCGAGGATACGGCAGAGAATGGACTTTGCGCGTCGATGGACCATTCACACTCTCGCGAGAATGAGACCTTTGATACCTGGCGGCAAGACTGGAGATACCGAGAAGTGTGTCGTGACTCTTTCATTGCAGTCTCATGCGGTGAATCTTGACGCAGGAGTTTTAAAAGTCCTAACGTTGGATCACTCTGCTGGAACGAGTGTCGTGCTACGAAATAAAGAACAAGAAAGAATAGGAAGAACATCACAATGAAGCTGCTCCCGAGTGTCAACAACGACAAACTGGTGGCCAGGCCCAAACTCAACATGTGCTCGTTACCCCTTCGCGGCGTGACCATATTCTGCTGACTAATTAATCGACGTGTTGGTACCCACTGTAGAAATGAATCAGCGAATTGAAGGAAAGGCATCTGTTGCAACGTTTCTCGCTAGATCACTTGCATTCTTTTCAACAGTAAAACACGAAATGTCCAAAAACAAGACAAAACGAGACCAAAAACGTCGGAAGGTCCACAAAGTCTACCGGAGGCCCAAGCGTGTCCAAAAAGGTCCAACCCAAAATACTCTAATCAGGCAACTCTGTCTGGGTCAACTGTCATCCGCTAATGACTCATTGAAAAGCCCAGGATTAATTCACCAAGCAAGCTTCCTGCTTTTCTTAAAAGACGCTGCTGGTCGCGAGTCGCCGTTCACTGAAAGTAGTCTTTTTTTCATTCCGAGACTCTCTCGAAATCACGTAAGACGCACGACGGACTTATTAGCTTCTGGCACGCGGCACACTCCGCAATCGGTCAGCCAGCAGGACGGCGGAGACATCGACGTCTTCGGAAAGGCTTTGCCGCGCAACACGTTTTCTTTCCAGGCGAAGAAAACGACAGCTCTCCGATCTCGAGACAGCGTGAACAGTCCACAAAATATTCTTTCGAGTTTGTTTGTAGTTAAAATAGAAATTAATCTTCAGCCTACAGCTGAGCGCAAAGTTGATTTTGTGAGAGAGATGTCCATCAAAGCGAAAAACACGTAAATTTGAAGCTTGGCAAACTTGCAATGTTTAGCGTCTCGTTGTAGGAAGAAGAGTTGAGGCATATTATAATTGCAGTATTTTCTAGTAGCCTTGTTTCGTTGTTCGTACCCCTTCAGTACCGACTATGCGCACCAACCAAATCCTACCTCGTGAAGTGTTGGGCACAAGCATATCTGTATCTTTTTGTTTTTCTAACTAATGTGATACTTTTTACTTTTTTACTTACGTGTTTTTTTTCTCGGTCTTTGTGTCTGAGATAAACACGTAAATAAAAAAAGTAAAAAGTAACTTTTTACTTTTTTACTTACGTGTTTTTTTTCTCGGTCTTTGTGTCTGAGATAAACACGTAAATAAAAAAGTAAAAAGTAACGAAGTGTTGGATGCATCCGGATGGAACGATTTTAACGATGAATCTCAACCAGTTCTGATCAAAACGTGACCTCCATTTGAGCGAATTGTTTGCGGTATGAGTTGTAAAGAGTGATACGTCGTGCTGAGCAATTTGAAATAAATGATGCTACAATGCAAGAAACGTTTCAAAAATAAAGGTGAACAAAAAGTACGAAACCTGATCGCTATGGCAGCAATTAATGATATAATAGGTTTGAACGCAATTGACAGGCTTTCCTGAAAACGACACATTCCACGTCGCTGGCGTTCCGATATTTCGTGGCAGGGCAGACCAAAAACTATGATGTTCTGGATTGCATCTGTTGTCCACCTCTTAATTAATCATTGCTTTCAGAGCGAGAAAGCTATTTGAAGTGGTAGAAACACTTGACAATTTTGTATGTTTNAAATAGAACTTAATTGTATGCTGCCGGCGGCGGGCTCCAGTAAAGAGAGTAATTTCGCCNGGGGTGGGTGTCACAACGACGGGATCTTAATTTTGCTGCACGTTTTGTTGCTGGAAAGTAGCGGTCCAGGCTGTCCTTACTTTTACCGATTTATCGCTCTTCCAGAGAAGAAACAATGTTGGTTAAAATAAAGTATCCTGGTTGCGCACATAAGATTCCCTTAACCCCACTTAGCCTACATTTCGGTTTTAGTATTATTTTGGTTTTCGGTAGGTTTTTGTTTTTTGCTTTTTTCGGAGTACTTTCCGGTGATTTATGGTTTTTCTATAGCCATCAACATTTGCACTCACCATCATTTCTCAATTGTTTTCTGAGTGTTAGCCACTGGGCCCCCTAGAGTAACCGGTGGCCCCCGCTGGCTGAAACCTCTAGTTCAGCCGGCGCTCGTCCATCCAGCGCCTAACACCTCAACGTGTGAGGAGGACTTTCGGCTTCAAGCGCTGGGGCGATTGCGCCACTGTCGCGCAAATGGGGAGGTTGCGGTAAATTAATGTGAAAGTCGTCGAAAAATTTCTAATATTTGCTTTTCATCGAGAACACCGCCCGAACTCGCTCGCGCACAAAAGACGCCACAGAAAAATAAACCTTAACTTCAGACAGGAACAACAGCTGTTTTTGAATTTGTTTTTTGTTTTGGGAAAAAAAAGAACAGTTGCTTCTTTTGCCAGTTCGAATTATTTCCTAATTTTCGAAGTTTTCAGTTATTCTGCAGATGTACTCGTTGACAAGTAATGGTACAGTTTTTAAACGTAAACATGACGTCAGCGAATCAGAAAATCGACCATTATTCTCTTAATGATTCGCCACTGGATACTTTTTAGCCCCTGATCCAATCAATCGAAGAAACCGAAACGGTACAATGAAGAAAGCAACTTCCTAACTTGTAAACATACAAACAGGACAACATTTTTTCAAAAGCGGCGACTGCAACAACAGGTCCCTAATTACGTTTCATGCAGGGTTAGCGCGGGTATTAACGGGATGATTGCGCAGTTTAATCTGATGTAATTTTATTGATGAGGCCTCGAGCGGGAATACCTAACTTGTTGTTTATGGTGGCGTCTCATGTTGAGCGAAAGCGACTTTACTGAAAAGAGGATGTTTCGAGGAATTCAAGGCCGTGCAGCAGGTTCTCGTGCAGCGTTGACCTCATCTTGAGCGCTCACATAGATGAGCCGCCTGCTCTACTTGATTTTCGGATACGTTGCGCAGCAAGGTGCGTGATGACGTGTACCACGCAGCGTATGCTTGTCCACAAGCGTGCTGACCAGAACTGAACGGTGCAGTTGAGAAACAATATGTCACTTTTGTAAAACAGCCCTCCTTAGCGTGAAGGCGGAATAAGCTTAATTGCAGGACAGCAATTACTGAGCTACTGTCATGTTGGGGCAAGGACTGCATCTGTTTCAATAGCTTTTCTTCGGATTGTTACCTGAAGAAAACTGCTCACCTTCTGCATTTGCTATTTATCTCGAAAATAGTACCACGTAATAAAAGCTATTGTTTTTTGTTACCACGCAATAAAAGCTGTTGTTTTTTGTTAAAGTGTGTTGTTTTAAGCTTTTTTGCGAACTACAAACATATCACACTACCCTCTGCAACATCATTTGGTTTGGTTTTGCAGTGTGCATTGCTGCTAAAGTGCAGTACCTCGTCGACAAGCAGTATTTACACCTCAACGATGTTTCCGTGGCGTGTGGCAACTGATCAACAACAACAGGTCATTTGATACTGGGCTTCATCAGAGCAGCAGATTTCATTGAAGTGTTAAACGATGAGCAGAGCTTCAGTTTTAAGATACCTTTCCATAAAACTTGTTTCTGAATGTGAAGTCGCCACTGCAGCAAACTGCACAAAAATGATTTGAATACTGCTGTAGCCTTTTCAAACTATTAGGCGTTTTACTAGTTGCAGCAGAACAAAATTATTGTATAATGATTGTATAATGAAGTGTATAATGAAGCCCTTGATAACGTAATCGCAAAAATAGAATCGCCACTTCCAGCAACAAGGCACCACAAATGTGACACTGCCGAATTTGACCGCGAACTGTGCCTTTTCAGTTCATGAATGGGGCTTGTAGTAACCGCGACAACACCTTTTGTGCTTTTTTTCGTACTGCACTTAGTGGACCATGGCGGTCGCAGGTGGTCCGTTGAAAAACGGAGACGGTTGATTTCTGTCAAGTTTAAAAGTCAGATAAGGTCACGACGATATCGTGCGACAGATCACAAAGAATTTGTTGGTTCTCAACGTCGCGACGCATGTAAATGTTCCCTGGCGATAGAGCGACGTTGTTTTCGGCAAACGCAAAACACCTTGCGTACCTGGGTGCGAAGCTCTTAACTGTTGCGTAACAAAAACGCGACTTTTAAAGAATTGTGCGCTCACGCTTAATCCTGCAGGGCCTCGAAAGAGCAGCCTGACTTTTAGTTTCATGGCAACCTGCATCAGAGTCTATCAATCCAAGGCTACGCCACTTACAACAGCCCTTTCCGCTGCTCCAACTGGAAATTCTTTCAGAAAGGCCGCGAAGCCCTGAAAATGTTACAATGTTCCGGTATTTAACTACAACGGTTTCTGAAAATTCGCCGATTTTCTATAAATTTGATCTCGTCATATCTAATAAGCAAGTTCAGGTTTCCCATCAACAGTAAAATGCATGTTGTGTTAACATTTTGTCTCTTTTTCATGTCCCAGGTTTTTCGTTTTACAGCACAGCAACAGTTTCGCAGAGCGGTTCACAAAACTTTGTCAGTAAATGTGAGTGGAAAGAAAAAACGTTGAAATGCATTGCCTTAAAATTTCCGAGAAATCAGTAAAAGTATTTATGTAAACAAGTTCAATCAAAAATGACCTGTCATTGCAAATAATTGAAAGTAAACGCGTCACGAACATTGCTTGACACTTGTACTTGTGAACATTTGAACGCTGTCAACCCAACCTGACCCGGTGTTGGCCAACCGAACTCAAAGACATTCTCGCAATGCCTTGTTTTAACCAATCTGTTTGACCAAGGTAGGCCTTCACCTTGGCTCAGAAACTTTTCTTGTAATGATTGCAAAAAAATCAATTGTTTGAGATCTTGCGAACGAGGTGTCGCATTACTGGTTTACTGGAACCGCCGTAACTTTACTTTCGCTCAAGACCTTCACATTCACATAAGTGGATTTTACCGAATGGCACGTTGACTAATCGATGCCAACACGTCAACACAGCTCAGTTTCAGTTTTGTCCAATCTAAGCTGCAGCAAACATTTTATCAGATACTTTGAGATTTAACGTAATGACCAGTCTTTTACGCTTCTGACTCAAAGTCGTCTTTTATGCTTTACAGGTTTTTCATCAAAAAAAAAATAATACTGAAACACTGCGCCGAAATGTCCCGTAGGAAGCATTTGTGGTCATTGCTGTTGCTGGTGATTAGCTTCGCTGTAGCGAATTGTTATCGCAGGGGAGGATCGCCGGAGTTTGACCTTCACCGGCCCGGCCGGGGTCGTCAGGGGACTGAGAGGGACTTTCACCCGAATGTAAGTTGGACTTTGCTGACATTCACTAATGATGAGATATTGGCTGAATCAAGCAGTGTGATCACTAAATATCAGTTTCATTTACATTTCTTGGAAATAAAAATATTTGCTACATCCATTAGTTTAATTGATCTTCCTTTTTTAACTTTAAAACACTCCTGAAACAGATCAAGCCTTTTTTCCTGACACCTGCATTGTCATTTCAGTGATAAAACATTTTGTCGTTAACTTGATTTAAATTTTATACATTTGCAAAGCACTTGTTGTGCTTAACACGTTTTTCTTCTTGAATTCGTTCTTTCGGGAAGGAAGATTTTAAGCAAGATTTGTAGTTTCACGTGGAAATGTAGCAGATAAAGCGCAAATGGAAAAAAAAGAAACCGTAACCTGTTTGAAGCCTTTAGCTTCTTTATGTTGACATTTTTGACAACTTTGTTCTATAAAAAGATTCCTTTTATTGACCTTTGAAAAGGTTCCAGTAAACCTCGGCATTATGTTCGCTGTTTTATTGATCTTGCTGCGAGCGACAATGGCGTCGTCACAGCAGCAGCAACTGACGGGTTTCGCTGAACACTGTCGCGTTGAGTTTGCGGTTCAGGTAGCCCGCAGCTCGTCTTTCGTTAAAGTTGTGACATAATCGTAAATGCGATGCGGTTCGCAAGCTGATCGCTCAGCCACAGAACCAGCCGTCTTCAATTTGTTTGGTCTAAAAACCAGCGCCAGTTTCTTGTCAATGTCATTAATCGCACGTCTTTTCCGCTAAACACCGAAACAAACAAGACTTCATGCACATGTCTGGGCTAGTCACACATTGATCAATCAATCTTTGCTGCGGCGAGAGCGAATTGAATGCCTGATAACACTCACACACAGACAGCGCAATAAGCTGAATCAGAAACGCCTGCGTTCTTGCAGTGTGACCTGTTATCAAGCAAGGCAAGGTTGCTTGTGACGTGACAGAAATTCACTTTTACATTTTCTTGCTCAATCTATAGCTCTTTCACTTGACGTCAACTTCTGAGATTGCCACGATAAAAACACAACATTCGGATTTGTCAAAAAAACTTTATGATAAAGATATATACCAGGTTGTTTCAATACCTGAAGTTTTCAATTCCTTGACGTGTTTCGCTATTAGAGCAATTTGCAAAGTTCGCTTCTCTTTCTACAACCAGGTGGCCAGAAAAGGCGTTATTAAATTCGGAAAGTACTGATATAATCAGAAAATCCATAATACAGAGCGCAACATCCAAAACCTAAAAGTAGCTTCAGTAGATTCCAAAACATATTCCAATTTCCAATCAAACAAAACGCGTACACTGAACGGCAAGCGCTCAGCATTTTGCGCGATTCTCACTTTCGGGACTTTGCGTGCAGGAAGCGTGCAATCGCATGATTCGCCGTTTTTCTCACGTGACCCTTCATGCACACAATACATTAAAGTCAGCCGCTCGAATTTGAAAAGATTTCAGAACCAGATCCGGATTCAAAAATGTTTGTACAGAAGCCGAGTCGGTGTCTGAAAATGTGACTCCGGCCACCTCAGCTGCACACGTGCATGTTCGCAACGCGTCGCTGCTTTGCATTCTCCAACCCTTCGCGCCCAAATATCAAACATTTTCTCCCAAAACGCGCAGCTCTCTGCACTCCCCAACTCACTGTAAACTGCACTTGTTTCACTGGACAACAAAAAACTTTTCATTTCCGAGTGCCAAAGATTTTTTAATGGTCCTGGTTAATTTTGGTTGCTGAGCCCAAAAATGTTTGACACAACATCCGCTTCTTTCAATTGACACAGCTTTGTTTTGAGATGCCGATATTTTGTTTTTGGACAAGAGAAAAATAGTTTACTTTAGTGTCGGCCATATGTGAACAAATGTATCAGTAACATGCACATTCAACATCGCACATTCAACACCGCATATGCCGAAAGGGTGCACTAGTATGATGTTTGACTTTAGGCGAGCAACAATAGTTTTGTTTGGGACGCCGCTTCTCACAGCACAAAATGATTAGATATGCTAAAAATTTGGGGGGCATGTCCCCCTGCCCCCCTGGATATGCCTATGCAACAGTATACATTCCTCATTCGCGGCTAGATACTCCAATATTTCCAACTGTTATTGCAGATCCCATTACTTCAGTAATCAGGTATCGAAAAAGCTCTTTGATGTTTAATACACCAGGCTCCATTTTTTCACAGCACAAGTTATTCAGCTGCAGCTTACGTACATATGTTGTTGTACTGTATATCTTCAGCGTTACGAATGATTTCCTCAGCTTTTTGCAAATTGTACACCATCAAATAGTAAACCAGGACAGGAAGTATCTGTGCATTAATTTAGTGATCTACCTGACATATCCATGGAATGTGATGAGTTTCATGAAAAGGTAGAAGGCTCTGCGAGTGACAGCGGTGGAAGTATGTTCCAAAGTAGTCCAGCAATTCCAAAGTCATTCATCAGGAATCTCAGCTTATCTAAAGAAACAGCAGAAACTTTGGCCTTCCGACTCAAAGACAAAAACTGCCTTGGAGCTTTAACAAAATTCTACCGTGAGAGAGAAAAAATACTTCCGCAGTTTTTCCAACAAGAAGAACTTGTTTACTGCAAAGACATGAGAGGGTTTTTGCTGAAAATGGGAGTGCCACAATTTAGAGGTGAAGTGTTGCGCTTATGCATAGACAGTTCGAAAAGAAGTTTAAAATGTGCNTTGCTACATAATGGTAACATGTATGCATCTCTCCTGATCGGCTATTCAACAAAACTAAGAGAAGAGTACAACAAAAATTAAAACTGTATTGCANAAACTGAATCGTGACTCTTACCAACGGTTAACCTGTGCAGACTTGAAAAGTTGTAAATTCTTGCTTGGCCAGAAAACCGGCTACACAAAGTATCCATTATTTATCTGCTTGAGAAAGCCTTGCCAACAAGTGGGGACTTCTTCAACTACATTTGCAAAGCATTTCCTGCTTTGACTATCGAAAAGCTGAATACAGACGTTTTTGATGGCCCTAGGATCCGCGAAACAAATAAAAGATGCACGTTTTGTGCAGTCCATGCCAGAAACTGAGTCTGTTGCTTGGCAATCGTTTGTTTTAGTCACACCGAACTTCCTTGGAAACTGAAAGGCTAAAAATTATCAAATGTTGGTGGAAGACATGCTTTCCATGTTCAAAGATTTAGGTGTGAAGATGAGTATCAAGGTTCACTACCTCTTCAACCACTTAGATCGATATCTGCAGCCCCTTGGTGCTCTAAATAAAAGACACGGAGATGGGTTCCACCAGGACAAGGTGCAAGGGCCCACAATATCTCGGGATGCCCACAATATCTCGAAATCTTGAGCCATTTCAGAAAGGAAGCCTAATGTCATTTTTGGATTTAGCGACATCAAAATACCCTAAACCCGTAGAAACTTTCCCGGCACCGGGACGTGTGTTGACCAGTTGATTACATTCAACTCGGCAAAGGTCATTTCTCTCGTCGGCGCCTTTGGACGTTCGACTACGCATCAGACGACCTCCCTTCCTTCCAAGTGAAGCACGTTGACGAGGTTAAGCTCGCGCGTTCGACCGACACGGATGACCGCCCGTCCACCTGGAGAGGTCACATCGCGTTTCCGCTCTTGCTTCAAATGTTGCCGCTACTGCATAGAACTCTTTTTGATCTCGCTTCTGCTTTCACCGCCATGTCTTTAAATAGTGCGAACCGGCGGAAAGGCTCTGTATCAATAGAATGCCGCGGCAGAATATTTGCTGAGGGAACACTTCCACAAGCGCAGCTCGCGTAGCTTTGCGCAGGGTCTGTTCGGGATATCTATTCGCTGAGTGTGTTTGGCCAATTGGTTCTCTAAGGCGCTCCTAATATTTTCGATGTTTTTTTTCCCAGTGCAATGTAAATAATCTCGTTGTTCTGTTTATTTATTATTAGAAGACGACATTGTTTCATGAATTTAAACTTACAAGGTGGTCAGTCCAGTGAAAATTCCACATTCGTTTGTCGCGCTTTTCAAAACAACAATCACAAGATTGTTTAAAGGTATAAAAAGGTGAAAACATTTCAAGCCCTTTACAATATCAACTCATGTTACACAAGCCCGTCGCCAGGAGTTTACAGAATGGGGGGAGGGCAAAAAACACAAGGGGGGACCACATTTTTAGATAAAAGATTGGATGTATGCAGCAACTGGGGGGCCAAACATGAAATGTGGTGGCTGGGCACCACTGGCCCCCCACTGGAGACGGCCATGATGTTACAGCAACATGCCAAGCGGTGCCTGAGGTTTGGTTCTGCCGACGTTTCTTAATTAAAAAGATTTTATCGGAAGTTCAATACTTTACTTCGGTGATGGCTGATGGGGTCGCTGGTGCAAAGCTTGGAGAATAAACTCATGCTGCACTTGCACCGCTTGGCTTGAAATAGAAGCCGACTAAACCAGGAGCGCCGCAAAGGTTTCTAATCAGCGACGTTGACTGTCGCACGATGAAAGTGATGTTTGTTTATGCCCCGTTGTGGTATCCGGTCTCTACAGCGCAACTGCTCACCTTGAACTTATACAGTTCCGGAATTTTTCTGCCTCAAGCACAGACTATGCACAAAACGAATCCTCAGGTCAAGAATGTATGGCAGTTATGGAAAGATCTTTAAATAGTTTTTATGCTTGCAAAAAGCTAACTTTTGAAGTAACCGAACAGAATGTAAAGTCATGAAGTTAGCATTGCTGTGGCGAACGAGCATTCCACACAATGCCTCTGTTATGTCATAGACAAAGGTAATTTTCTACAATCAAACTATTACGCGCAGTGAACGTCATCTCGCGTTGGGGTGGTGATAAAAATTTATCGACTTACTTGTCTGCCAGCGTCTCTTGTCATGGCAAACAGCTGGTGTGGTTAATACTTCACAGCTTCATTGGATTTGTACAACTGCAGTTGTCTGTCAGCAAGTTGAGCAACAAATCAACTTGCAACGAGTTTAACTGTTACGTTCGCGAGGTCACAGGTTTTGGAGATATTTGAGTGTGGTTCGGTACGTCGAACCAGACACCGCGTGCCTGGCTACAATGGTGAATGTGGACGCTTACACTTGTCACACATTCTTGCGGTTGTTACGACACACTTCGACACAATAATGTGACGTACCGTTTCTGTTAGCAACCTTCAATGACGTACAGAAGCTGAGTTGGGAGTTGTTAGTGAAGTTGTTGATAGTGAAGGTATTTTGACAGGGTGGTTTTTCTTTGTTGGAAGTTCTCGCAGCAAGTTGGTTGCAATTACATGTCCGCTGTCACTGCATTTCATGACAAACACGACCAGCCAGCTGCCTTCTCTTAAAGCAGTGTTTCTCAAGCTTTTCATCTCGCGGACCCCCAGTCATGATACATTGTATGTTTTCTGCGCATCCCCAAATAGTCAAATAGTGTAAAGAATGAATAAAACAATGCACGCGCAAAGTTTAAGCACAACGTTCCGAGGACAGCGTGTAATATTACCAGTGGCGATTCTAGAATGAAAAAACTAGGGGGGG
>JGI24158J21664_10007800_pt1 | contig 14226 bp, 10 predicted proteins | sample Ectturendosymbi3_FD_21664 | JGI IMG/M metagenome (IMG submission 21664) | reverse complement strand
TGGCCACGCTCTCGTAACGCGTTTGCGTTTCGCCGACGTACGTATTGGAGCCGACTGGCGGCTGGAGCAACTGGCGGCTGAGTTGACCTAGGTGTTTGAATGGCATAATGTCCAGCAGAGCTTTCATAGCTCTTGGCAAAATAAATACTACCTTTTATGTATTGTGCCCTGCTGGCCCCTCAGTGAAAACAAAGTGTCAGCTCTACCTCTGTGTTACGTAGACGCTTCCTTAATGGCAAGATTGTATTATTAGGTTGACCTTTTGCAATGTGTGTAGTGTTGAAGTTATCAATATAGGTGGTGTTTTGTGTTTTATTACTTTAAGGACTTGAGAACTCTTGTTTATTCGATTAGAAAATGATGCTTCATTTTCATTAAGTAATGTGATTGATCATAAAAAGTGTATCTAGTTCTTATGTGTAACAGAAGTTTGTGTACATCATGTAAAAACAGTTCTGGTCGGCATTTTCATGTGTGCTTCAAGAGTGCTCAAGAGCAGTACTCTTCAGCCGGTGTGCACGGTCACGGTGCATCCTAAGGTGCACCAAAATATGCATGGGGTGCTCCACTACCAAAAAGACACCATACACTGACATTTGGGTGCACTTGTTAAATGTGCCAGAATACAGAAGCATAGCAGAAAAGGCAATTTCCGTGCTTATTCAAATGTGTATTTATATGAGTTTATATGAAAGTGGTTTTTCTTGTTTGTGTTAAATCAAATCTCGAAAAAGAAATTCAATCACACATATCGGTCCATTGATGAGGGGAGCAATCGAAAAAAGATTATTCCCTGGTTGCAGTTATTGTTTAGCAACATGCAACAACAAAAAAGGCATTAAATATTTTTTCCTTGATTTTGTTGTGTGTTTTATGTAATATTCATATTGTAATGTAATAGTCTCTTTGCAGTATGATTTTCATATCACATATCACCTTGCTATATCTTTTAAAGTGAATAGGGTGCATGTGTTTGTCAAAATATCTTTAAGGGTGCACCATAACAAAAAAGGTCAGAGAGCATCTAGGGTCATTTATGTGTAGTTTATGGTTCTAATGTAATAGATGTCTATAAATTTTTACTTAGACATTTTTTTACTGGTAGAACCTCATTGTGCTTGAAATTACTCTCAGACTCATAATATTTTTATATATGCCATATATCAAGGGTGGCCAACCAGTCGGAGACCAAGAGCCACATTTCTTATATTGTGCTACCACAAAGAACTACATCACATACATGGGCACACATGAACAACACCCCATCTCTTCATTACTCACTCACAAACTTTGTTCAGCTAGATTTATTGTAAATATCACATAACAACATGACAATGACAGAACTTTGGAAGCTACAGTAAACCTTGGTTAATCCAGATTCAATTTGACTGATGATTTTTTTCCAGTTTAGGCAAAGATCTGGATTAACCGAAGACAGTTGTTTCTAGCCTGACATCATCTAAGTACTGAGATATCGGTGAAAATTATTTAAATTGAACAGATTTACAACCCAGCAACAGACTTTTGTAGAAGCAAATTGAATTTATTGATATATTTACAATGGTACATCAGACTAGTAACCGTCAAGCAGTTATGAACAATCTTAAGTTAATAATTTTAGATAACTTGGGGTGTAAAGAATTCTGGGATTTTGGACTGACACAGAAATTTCTGTGACTCATCCATAAGCACTCTACTTGGAGGGTAATGGCCTCCAAACATCTCACTGAGTAAAATACACTAAGGGATCATGCTCTACACACACACACACCTGTCACTGATCAATAGACTACCGTAATACCGTGGTGCCGTGGCATGCCTTGAGTGAGCATTATGTTCAATGGGATATGCTATGCCCAAATGCCAATTGTGATGTAATAATCGTCTCTGCTGTTAGTCGAATGTTGTGCTCAGTTGCGGCCATTGTTTTCATAATCCTAAACATTTGTTGGTGGTCATGAGCATGCTTACAAGTGTTGTATCTGAAAGCTGCCGAATCTTTCCTAGAGACTATAGTCAGTGCACTTAAGAACACTAAAGCATGGAAATACAGAAAAATTACGAGATGTGAAAAGATCAGATTTGATCCAGTATTGGCAAAGATCTAGATTTGAAAATCTGGATAAACTGAAGATTTTTATAAAGAAAAACATTAAAAATCATTCGCACCACCAGTTTTGGTGAAGATCTGAATAAACCGCATCTGGATTGACCAAGGTTTACTGTATTTATTGTTATGCATGTTATTTACTGGGATTTTTGGTAATTATGTAAGAGCTGCGAGTTGGCACCCCTGCCATATATATGGTAGTATATATTAGATCAACTTAAACAACACTGTTTTAATGTTCACAAGGTTATTGTGGTTAATGTAATCACATGACGACTTTCTTAAACTGAACTGCATATACATTTTTATTTTAGAAACAACTACTCTTTACATTAATTTTGTGAGTCATTGCTGTTCTGCTTGTTTTTAAAAGCATGGTTTCAACGCCTTTGTTGATATATGCTGGACATTTTTTCTCATCATGGGGTGATCGCATGTGGCACTTTGCCATACCTTTATTTTTGATGAATCTTAAACCTCAGTCACTGACCTTGTCAGCAGCTTATGGATTGACTTTGGCTTTGTCAGTCTTGTTGTTTGGTCCTTTGGTTGGTGATTGGATTGATCGCAAACCTCGGCTTTATGCGGCAAGAATAGCATTAGTCATACAGAATTTAGCTGTGATCTTTTGTGCTGTGCTTCTTCTGATGAACTATTGGTATGGTGATAAAAATGCATGGTACTTAGTTTTAGTTGAGATAGGAGCTATTGTCCTGGGTGCCATAAGTCAACTTGCAAGTGTAGCTACTGGAATCATTATTCAAAGAGACTGGATTGTTGAAGTTGCACAAGGAAAGAAAGAAATGCTGGCAAATTTAAATGCAATGGTCAGAAGAATTGATTTAACAACCAAAATCTTATCTCCTCTTGCTTGTGGACAGATCATGGTAATTGCTGAGCTATCAGGAGGAGCAATTTTCATTACATGTTGGAATGCTTGTTCCATGATTATTGAGTATTTGCTACTGAAAAAAGTGTATGATCGTACGCCTAGTTTGGCTAAGAAAAAGGATGACCAACCTAAGGAAGAAGAAATGGTTGAATTGCAGAAGCACGGTGATGCTGAAACAGATCCCACAACTGATGCTACAGTGAAAGCACCATCTGAGGGCAAGAAAGAAAAATCTGTGTGGCGGAAAATGTTGAGTTTTATTTTTACTGTAAAGGATGGGTGGCAACTGTATATTGTTCAGCCCATTGCATTACCTTGTATTGGATTTTCGTTTTTGTACATGACAGTCCTTGGTTTTGGGTACATTACAACTTCTTATGCTTACAGTCAGTGTTTTAGTGAGTTAATGGTTGGGATACTGCTGGCTGGTGCAGCAGTAACAGGCATAATTGCTACATTTATGTTTCCTGTGATGAGGGAAAGGATTGGCCTGATCAGAACTGGTCTATTTAATGCATTCTTTCAAATTAGCACTCTGGTGTTGTGTATTGCTTCTGTTTTTGTTCCTGGAAGTCCATTTTTTGTACTTCCTGTGAATCAAGAACAGCAAGTATCAGTTACTTCTCAGCCACAAACCACTACTGACACTGCCTTTTCTTTTATCTCTGCCAACGACAGTGTTTCTGCTGGTGCTGTAACCTCACCAACACCAGACATGTTCCAGAATTCTACATCTGCAGGTAGTGAGAACTCTGGAACAGATTTGTTGTTCAAGTGCCTTGAAGGTGTTGATCCTCCTTCTTCTTATTTATCAGTGTCTCTTTTGATGGCAGGGATCATTCTTGCTCGCATTGGTTTATGGGGCTTTGATTTGGCAATCACTCAGTTGATTCAAGAAAATGTAAAAGAGAATGAAAGAGGTGTTTTTAATGGTGTGCAAACATCCTTAAACAACTTCATGGACATGATTCGATTTGTGTTAGTGCTGGCATTGCCAAAGCCTGAACAGTTTGGAATACTTGTATTATTGTCATCTGCAGCTGTTTGCATTGGGTATTTATTGTATTGCGTTTATGCACGGCGAATACGTGGACATCTTCTTCCTCATTGCAAACGGTCTCCTGATACTGTGGTTGTTGATGAAGGTCCAGATACATAGGTTTGGAGCTGCTTCTTTCATTGCCTTTGATAACTTGCTCAAGTTGTTTTTCTGTTGTTGTCAAGCATCCTTGTGCTTTGGCACATGCTATTTATCTCAGGTGAACCTTTGAAAAACTGTCAAGTGTCAATGGCATGAACCCACAGAGGCTACTTATTTTACTTTTTGCTTTGCTTATAAGTTATATATGGCATAAGCAGTAATACTTAAATAGCTGTGATACCGTCAGCATTTGGTTAATGTTTTGTAAAATCAGTCTGTTCATACTTCTCCAAATTATGGTTAAAGTGACACATTGATTTTTTTACTCACTGAAAGCTGATCCAAACTTTATAAATTTGTCATGTATGTTCCTAATTCTAACTGATGATTGCAATGGCTAACTGTGTAAGAAATCTTAGTGCTCAAATAGTGCAATTTAATTTTTCTGTCAACTGTGACATCAAGTTGAAATGGTAAAAATTAAAAAAAAGATGTGCATATATTGATTCTTGTTATCAAATAAATGAAAAAATATTTGAAATGCATCTTAATACAATATGCTCATAACAGTGAGCCATTTATTTCAAAAATTAAAGCAGGAATGAGTGCATGTTTTTGTTGTTAGTACCTATGTGTACTTGGGTGATTCTCATATTGATATTCCATACGTCTGCCATCATATAAGCTTCTGAATTAGTTGGAGGTTACCCAGTGTTTGAGGAAATACATTTTATAAATGAACCACAACTATTCTGACTTCTAGGCAGAGATTTATTGCTTTGTTTTATGTCATTTTTTAATTACTTTCCATAGTTCAAATTTATTATTTTGTAATTTGACTGTTAAGATTGAAATGTGCAACCATGTAATAAACAGATTTGGTAAACCAAGTTCTAACAGATAGATTCAGCAAGCAAGGTATTTAGTCCCTAGACTGCCTGTGTAGTTTTCCTTTTCATCAGTTGCCTACTACACAGTGAAACATAACACTCCTACATATAGCGATTGAATTTTCAAAAACTGCAAATCAACAGTTGTCAGCTTTTTACAGGTGTTCATTGTATACCATATTTATTCGATTCTTAGTCGCCCTTACACGAAATAGTGTTAAAAAATTAATGCCAGCCTCACTTGAACATAGTTACCTAAGCCTCTGAGATACTTCTGTGTATAGCACATTTCACATTTAACTGGTAGTGATGCTCACACCATAACCACAACCTTTGTGTTCACCATTATCCCTTATGTGACAGAGAAAGCACGTGTGCACATAATGCTGAAGAGAAAGATAATGTGAAAAAAGAATTCGATCAACAGAATGTAGCTAAAGAAAGACTGGGAATCATCTAGACCAGTGGTTTTCAACCTGGGGGTAGTGACCCCATGGGGGTCGTTTGCCTTTTTTCTAGGGGTCGCAAGAGCTTCTGATAAAAATTTTCATAATTATATATTTTGTATTTCATATATGGAACCACTTTTGTTGTAGCCAAAATAGGATCATCTGGCATAAATCATAGCCTACTTTTTAATTCGAAATTGTTTTAAGTGTTATGACCATTACAGAGTTTTGAGTGTGATTATGACCATTACAGTACCGTTGCGTTTGGCAACGCATGCATTACTTTATGACGAAAGAATGTATTGTGTCTGCAAATTAGATATCTGATTGCAGTAGCTAACTTAGGAGTTACTCCAGTTTTCAATGAGTTGTGCTGTGGAGTGATTTGTATACGGCACAGGTCTTCCTCACTGATGCTGCCATGTGCATGAATTTGATAAATGAGTTTTTGTTGAACATAGTGATATTGTTTCAACCTCTTGCTTGGCGTTTCATTGAATGTGCGATTCACCACGAACGGGGTGTGCGTGAACAGTAACACCCATACATGTGGTGTGAACAAGCAATAATAGAGTGATCATGGCGTGTAATCTCTGGTGATACTAGTGATGTGAACGATTGAACATAACAACTAGCATATACACGAAGAGTGATCGTGGCATGTAATCTTTATTGTTGCTTGCTGCCACAGTGTGAAGCTTTGTGCACTTGCCGCTCGGGATTTTGGATCGCAACAAAATGGTGCTGTGACCAGGATGTGAAGCTCGTGCCAGGTGCAACATTCACAAACAGAACGTGCGGTTCGTTGTAAAAAGGAGGGATGTTGTTGCAACCTCTCAGTTGGCATTGTGTTGAATGTGCGATTCACCACTAACACCCATATATATGTGGCACAAACAAGCAATAATAGAGTGATTGTGGCGCATTGTCTCTATTGTTGCTTGCTGCCACAGTGTGAAGCTTTGCACACTTGCTGCTCAGGCTTTACAATCACAACAATATCATATTCTATTTTTTAGTCATTGTGGTTTTCTATTATGCAAACACAACTGCATTTCATTTGCCTTACTAGAAATTTTCAGAAGGGGGTTGTTAGGTTATATTGAGTTGCAAAATGTGTCGCTGCATGAAAAAGGTTGAAAACCACTTATCTAGACGTTTCGACAAGCTAAAGAAAAAAATGTAACCTACCTTTGATTGTAAGCCGCACAAAATGATGAAAAAAACTTTAAAAGCCATGGTTTGCAATCGAATAAATATGGTATATCGGTTAAAAACAACAAGCATGGTTTGTAAAGGTATGTCTGCATTATTGTAGCTGCACTGTGGGTATGCACAAGTTGTTGGTATCTGTGCAGATATCAGTAGTGAATGCAGCATATTAGGATTGGGAAGAACTGGCAAGGGCAGATTTAAATCATTAAAATATGAAAATTAACTACTAATGTTTGAAAACAAATTTAGCTCCTATTTGCTTTAACGTATGGGAAAAGATGTTCTTTTGTTCATTGCAAATCAAACTCTTTGTTTTATTTTGTTAATGTTTTGTGCTCAAGGGAATATTTCATGTATTACACACACCTGTTTGCTTGCATTGCATCAGCTGATTATTTATACTGAAGCTATCCTATGTTGCAAGTACTTAGTTTGTTGCAAATGAGCTGGTGTATCGGTTGGTTAAAATTTACACAAAGGTTTGTGCTTTGCTCACCAAGTAATACTTTTCTGTAATTTCATAGCTGCTAAAATGTATACGATGTGAAGAACTTCTCAACCATACCAGAAGGTATGTTTTTTTGAATTTGTCACACAAATGCCTGCACTTCTTAGTGACTGCACTGCAATGTTTCAGTGATGTCACTGTTGTGGCACTTTGTAATCAGAAATGTGTAGTGTGATGAAGGTACTAGGAAGCATTCACTAAAAAATTTCCATCAACATGCCATATATTGTAATTGTGACCAAGTGGGCAAGAAGTTTGTTCAAAACTGAAATCCACCTGGGTCATTGATCATTTGTTTAGACTATTTAATGGGTATTTCTGGGTTGGTGTTTATTTTGCAAAAAGATCATTTTTTTGTACCGGTCTTCATACTTCATTTTCATGATGAACTAAATTGATACAACTGAAGGAGTGATGTTTAAACTCTGAGTGGAAAAGGCTTTCCAACAAGTATTAAATTTTTGGCATTGTCATTTGCTCCCACGTGAAACACTGCTTTGACTCACTTTTAGTACCAGGTCAAAATTAGGTTTGACTCCAACTAAGCAGAAGCAAGGCACTTGGTAATTACCCTTGCCTTGGTACATATTCTGCTTTGTTCGGAAGTTTAATAAGTAGGGCAACCAAAAGTCAATAAACTCAAAATTTATCTGCTTTTTTTAAAGTTTATGAAATGTACAAAAACCAAATTTCAAGCTCATACCATGAGTGACTCCCAAGTTACTAGTTCAAAAGAGAGTCAAAATTTATTATTAGGTCAAAATTTATCATTAGGTCAAAATTTATCATTGGGTCAAACTTATCTTGCAACACATTTTTTTCTTTCATCAATATTTTGTTGAAACTACAACAACAGATATTGATATGCTTTCACAGGTTTGGTTGCAATTCTGTAGTAATATTGTTTTTTTGCGACTTCCGACATAATAATGTTGTTTTGCCCACTACTGGACGATTGAGCATTATAATGTGCTGTGCATGGTAAGGCAAGAAAAGTGGTCTCACACATTGGTTTGATCAATGTTCCATCCATTATACATATAGTGTTTCAACTTTGATGTTCTTAGGTTTGACTCTACCCTAGTTATCAATGTTCTATCAATATATCATCACTAAAGTTAAACAACCGTTTTTTTAAATTTTGAATTATAGTGCATAAATATGCTTCTGAGTTAACCACAACACGTAAGGCTGAATTATTTTGCAGTTGCAAACGCAGGAAATGTATAGGTCAAAATAAAGTCAAAATTTGTAATTTAAAAGTCACAATTTTAAGTTTTTAGATAAAAACCTGCATGCATGTATTGAACATTAAAGTAGAAATTGTTTTAAGTTGTGATATTTAAAAAATTTGGAATTACTTCGAAATAAAAAACCCAAGAGTTGGTGAACTTTACATGCAAATGAGTCAAAGCTACTCATGTGAATATTTCCAAAACTTGTGTCTGGCGCTATACCTTTTTTATGATGATGTACTGCATTTTAAGAATAAAAGCTGTGAATTTTGTGGCTGTTTGTCCTGATATCTTTGGTCACCATGCGTGTTTAATATGTGCTCCATGCATTTTTGTTGTAATATAAATACAATGATAGTATCTATAAAGACAAAACTTCTGCAAAATCAGTAATGAGCTTACAGTGAGTAAAGTTTTGGTGAAAATGTTTTCGTTCTGACCATAGCAGGAAATTGTGAATATTTTTGAAACATGTGTCTTCCAATAGCCCGTAATTTTATGGCTTTAGAAATGATATTTCAAAATGATATGTGATATTTCAAAAAGTTGGAATTACTTTGAAATAAAAAACCCAAGAGTTGGTGAATTTTGCATGCAAATGAGTCAAAGCTACTCATGCGAATATTTCCAAAACTTGTGTCTGGTGCTATACCTTTTTTATGATGTACTGCATTTTAAGAATAAAAGCTGTAAATTTTGTGGCTGTTTGTCCTGATATCTTTGGTCACCATGCGTGTTTAATATGTGCTCCATGCATTTTTGTTGTAATATAAATAAAATGATAGTATCTATAAAAACAAAACTTCTGCAAAATCAATAATGAGCTTACAGTGAGTAAAGTTCTGGTGAAAATGTTTTCGTTCTGACCATAGCAGGAAATTGTAAATATTTTTAAAACACCTGTCTTCCAATAGCCCATAATGTTATGGCTTTAGAAATGAGGAAGATGTTGAAGTTCCCAAGTTTTCAATGCAAATTGCTTTTGTGTGTGTGCAGTTACTATTTTTTCAGTTTTTCTTAATTTACTGATGTAGCACTGCTTATTTTGATGCAACTATTATTGTGACGCTTTCCATTTTTGTGTTCAGATTGTTGTAGCAAAATCTCAAAGATAATGCTATAATTGAAGTTAGTATAATTAGTGTTAATGTTAAGCAGATGGCATTGCACGCCAGACGAGAAGCATCTGCCTCAAGAAAAAAAGTTCAGGTAATTGTTTGAAATGTAGCTTTTTTATTTGCGGCTTCTTATGGGGGATGTGAACGCGCAACAGAAAGTACGCCAAGTCCACTAGTGCAACAGGCAAGCGACAATAGAGATTCCCTGCTCAACCAGGTTCACTATTTTGTTGCTTGTGCATAGCTGCCGTTTTAAAGCACTTCCCAATTGTGTGTTAGGCATGTAACGCGATGCACCATCACACTTTACTGGCGTTTTGTTGAAGTAAGTTGATAGCTGAGTGGCTGCAAGAAGTATAGGAATTCTTGTGTACAGAGAATATTTTGAAGCAGTGTTTTCGTTTCGCCCCAATAAACCTAGTTAACCCATGGGCATCAGAAAGGGAGAGCCAAACCCCCCCTGGATTTTGAAGTTTGATATTTCCCTATTAATATTTTTGTAGAAAAATGTTTTTCTCTTAGTTTCAAGTTGGTAAAGTGAAATTTTACTAGTGTTGGCCTCCCCTGGAAAAATCCACTATTGGCCCAGCTTGAAAAAATCCTTCCGACGTCTATCAACTCTCCTGTATTACTATCGATCAAAACTGCCATATGCTACGACCACGACGTGGTTGTCATTTTTAGACTGAGCAATGTGGCTGTACCTCACCTTATACTTGTTTTCACAACCACTGTGCAATTATATGGGTTTGGATTAATCGTGTGAACAGTGGAAATGCATTTTTAAGCTGCAAGGGATTTGCGCAAAGAGCAGCTCTGCTTGTGAAGTTTTTCCTTGTTTAAAAAAATATCTTTCGGTGTTTCCATGCATTTTGACTTGCCTGAGCCTGAAAAGGCCAAATGCAAGCAACGTTTATTTTCAGGTGTCATTCGTTATACGCGATGTGGTCGAAAAGTACAACCGGTCAGGAGTCAACGCACTGCAGGTATCACTCTGTTCTCATTTATTGCCTTGTCTATTCTTCGTAACTCATATCAAGGGTGTCAACTGGTCTGAGTCCAGTAAATAGTTCAGATCAAAGCAAGCAAATGCACTGAGAAGCTCAGGTTCAGGAAAGTGACCTCTGATGTTACCAGAAAGTGAATCACGTGTTTATTCGTTAGTGAAACAAGTTGCTTTTCGTCCTATTCTGCGAGTTCCCCTAATTCAAAAATTTCTCAATCAGCTTTAAGCTCCTTTTAGCAGCGGCATCAGAGAGCGTATTGATACACAGTTATGCAGAAGATTTCATCTGTGCAAAGTTGAAACATCCTTCCTGAAACACTTCGCTCAGTTCTATCAGGTAAGGTAGCAATGTTGGCAAAGGTATAAGACATGATAAAATTTTTTGTTGTCACAAGTCGCAGAAAACCAATGCACACTGCAACATTTTTAGCTCCTGACAGCTGCTTCCGTGCGGCCCGAATGCGCAAAATCGCGCTCCTTGCTGCTCTCACAGCTGCTTCATTCGACAACCACCTTGATTTGCATGCGCGCTGCAATCGCCGACCTTTTGTCTTCATTGTAGTTGATGCATTGCCACTTGCCAGGAAGCCGATCGCATCGGTGAAACAGTAAAACTCTTCCATATTTGCAGTGAAGTGCTTTCGCATTTTCGTACAGCATACAAATCTGCGGCCGTATCGCAGCTGGCCAAAGCAAGGCGGTGCACATGACATTGCGCAGATAGTCAGATCCCATAGTTCCAATTTGACAATGCGCAGATATCATACAGGTAGTTCGAATTTCCGCTTTCAAATTATGCGCAGGAGAATTGTGTCGGCGTATCTTTGTTGCCATCAGGCACGTAGCCAGGGAGGCAATTTCCCCCGATTCCAAAAAGTTGCACCAAAATTTTTCAGGTTAATCAAGCCTTTGATGTATTAGCCAGAGTACTTCAACGCAAATCCTGTCGATTGAATGTTGTTGTTTAATCATTAATGGATTCAAAAAAAAAAAACTTTATGCGGTTACGCTAGAATGGCTAGATCAACCAAGCACACGGCGCTGTGCCATGACTTTTGCGCAGGGCTTACGTAGAACAGGCCATGCTATAGAAGGGCAATTTCAGTTTGGAATATGGAATTGTTGAAGTATGGAACAGACTGGAAGATTTCTATATTGAATGGAAAGAATCTTCCATACATTCTCCATACTTGCTCACATGTTCACTAACTCGTCTCTGACAAACAGTGAGCAGCTGCAAAGACCTGTGAGCTGAGGAGGTGTGAAAAATTTCCACCCCCGACGAATCTGCGATCTTCATTAAAAGAGGGTCCGAAACAACGGTCATTCATCATCATGTCAGCCTTTCCCCTGGCGAGGGTCGCAGGGACAGAAGCTCCAGGAGGACTCGAAGCACCTCACGATCAACCAAAATCTCTGATAGTTCTGCTGGCTCCATACCAAGATGGAACCAAGCAAGGTCGGAGATGTAGTCACTCCACCTGGTCGTTGGTCGACTTCTGGCCCGCTTTCCCGTGCATGGGTGTAGCCAGTAGAATTTGCTTCGCCTATCTTTCCTGAAGCATTCTGGCACATAGCGGAACCAACACAGCTGTGATATCGCTATTCGGAGAAGTGGCTCAGCATTCAGAGCTTTACGAATTTCAAAGCTGCGCACTTTGTCGCAAAGTGTCACACCGTGAACTCTTCGCAAAATCCCAATTTCTGCCGCTTGCACTTGGGATAGCACTCTTTCAGTCTCTACCCAAAATTCATGACCATAAATGAGGATCGGAACAAAGACCAATCTAAAAACTGAAAGCTTTGCGGTGTTTGAAAGCTCCCGTTTTGTGACCACGGAACGATGAAGCTCACGCAGAAATGTGTTTGCTTTACAAATCTGTGTATCAATCTGCTTGTTATACCTTTCGTCACTCGTGAATATCACCCCAAGGTACTTGAATTTCTCCACCTGCTGCAGTGTATTGCTGCCCATTTCCAACATTCACTGGCTTGGAGGAGGTTTCTGGAGAGACATGATCGCTTGGTCGCACGCTGCAGAAAACCGGTCAAGTGCGTGTTGAAGGCCCTGTTCAGAGGATGTTAGCAGTACCAGACCGTCCGCAAAAGCATCCGACAGACACGTCGACTCGGCGGTTACTGTCTATCCAACAAGATATTTGCTACCACTCAAACAAACGAACTAACTTTGAAACTCCAGACGTTAAACTGTGCTTTGAACGCATCCATTGCTTCTTTCGGGTGTGAATCTTGGAATATACCAGTGAGATAAAATCTTCAGCCATGGAGCGAATCAGTCGCTTGATAGTCCACACTGGACGCCACTCGACAAACACAGGGTCTCGTTATTGCACGCGAGAAAGACCGTTTCACGTTCCAGGTGCAAAGCGTGCTGGCTTCCCCCAGTCACATGCTGAGCGTTTCGCCACAAATTAATATTGTGCAATGCGTTTCGTGACGAGGAGGTTGGTTGTTTCTTACCACTTTACTTGAAAGTCCTGTCGCACCTCATGTGGTGATTTTGCAATGATTCAAATATCCTGAAGGAATGTTTGTTCCGTGTTGTGCGTATTTCAACATCAGGCTGTAAAGCGGTATTTAATCGTCGTTTCGTGTTCTCCTTACAATATAGTTTGCCCGGACAACAAGAGTTTGCATTTCGTTTATTCGTTGGAATGTTCCGGAACGAAGCTAAAACCCATGTTATCGCAACGGTGAAAACAGTAAAACAGTTTTGCATTTGCACGATTTTAAGGCGTTTAAAGTTAACTCGAGATCCTCTGTATACAATATTCTGACGGCGTTTAGGTGTTCACTGCTCTCGATGGAAGCATTGCAGTATTTCGCTGCTTCCTTCGCAAAACCTGCTTTTCTTTCCAAGGTCGACTCCTCGGCGCATCGGCTTTACACAGCTGGACGAGATTCGATCATAAGGATATGGAGCGATGACCCTAAACGGGCGGCGGATCCGGATTATCCGTATCTTGCCTCGATGGAGCATCACACGGACTGGGTCAACGACGTCGTGTTGTGCTGCGGCGGGAGNACGCGTTAGTCGCTGATTTCTTCCGCACCTGGTTTATCGCATCGTTGTTTGGCACTTGCTTGCCTGATGCTCGCCNCGGCATGAAGGTTTGGTGCGGGGTATCGTTGCGCGACAAATCCAAGCTATCGGGGTTCATGAAACGTCTGTTTGCGTCAGACAGTTCTCAGACCGTTGCAGACCACTGCTTGTGCGAAAGCAGCAGTCACAAGAGGTTGTCGTGGTGACAGGGGCGCATCCAGGGGTCTGTTTGGCTGTCATGACAGGTCCCTTTGTATCGCAAGTAGGCTACTCAAGCACTAAAGCCGATGAGAAAATATCAAACGCTGCCACTACAGGTCTCTGATGCGAGTGGTTTGGAACAGGCAACAGCCTACATATCCCTTCTAACGTTGCACAGTACTATTACGAAACAACAACATTCCTGCCTTGTCTAAATGACGCCTGCGCAGTGACATGAAACACTCCACGTTTTCGAACACTCGAAATTGATATTGCGTCGAACGCACTTGTTTCTGAATCTCCACCTCTGGCAGTGCCGGCTCTAATGCTGTCAGAATCTCATACACTGCCACGCACACGCAGGAGCTGTTTTGTAATATTTCGCTTCATGGCGAGA
>JGI24158J21664_10007798_pt1 | contig 14227 bp, 4 predicted proteins | sample Ectturendosymbi3_FD_21664 | JGI IMG/M metagenome (IMG submission 21664) | reverse complement strand
TTTGGCGTTATTTTGTTTTCTTGTAGTGTCACGCGCGCGAGTGCATTTTTGTTGCGCGCCGTTAATTGTTTGGCTTGCGTTGATTGTTTCCGACGTGGCATTGGTTCTTTGCGCGTCCAGCCTTGTTCAGAAGTCAACTGTTCGGTTGACATCGGTCATGTTGTTTCATTCACTGTATGTCGCTTGATCGTTCGCTGCGGACTCGACGAATAAGTTTAATAAAGCCTTCATTAGGTCACATCAAAACTATTGTTTTATTTCCAGGGTCTGGCTGAACAGCATGACGTTACAGAGCAACACTTTTCAAATGGAGTTTACGTCAAGATATGTCCCGGTGACCCAAGATACACACAGTTCTTTCTAGAACCGATAGTCATGGCTGGAGATGCAACGACTGGTGCGGAAGACCTCTTAAATCTACACGTTTCTTCATTTTTTTGTTGTAGTCGGCGTGCAGGGAACTAATAAACCACAAAGTTAAAAATATCTGCTTATGCATTTGGTTAAAACACATGCTCGTCTATTGTCGATAGATTTTTTGCAAATCATATAGCGTAAAAGCAAGTTTTTAAGATTTGTTTAAACAGCTACCTACAAAACTTAAAATATTTTTGGTTGATCGTCGCTTACGAAATGGTTGTTGCGGCAAAAGATTTTCGAATGACTGTGAAAGCATCGTGTAATGCAGTTTTCTAAGACCAAGAGAAATTGATTTCATTCTGACTTTTTCTGAAGAAAAGAACTTGCGCTACTTTTATGTTGCTTCGATATTGTTTTCACGATGCGCTTGTTTTAGCATCACCTGCATAACGTTTCCGTTACACCTCTTTGAGGGTGTTGCGCCAGATCTGCAACGGTATCTAAAGCATATTTGCCAACACACTGCTACGTACAGACAGTTATCCGTTTTAAAGTGGGTATCTAATGCTGTGTTTCAGCAAAATGTTGCTGGAGCTTGTTCAAAATTTTCCGAACTAATATTTTAGAAGACCTGTTCGAAACAAAGCTTCAACCAAAATGACTTGGCAAAATTATTTTTTTTTTACATACTCCATTGTAAATTCTAATATAATAAAGTTTCACTTCTATTGTTTAAAATGTACAGTCAAGTAAATCAACTATATTCCGAGCCAAGTAATTTTTCTTCTATTGCTTAAAAATCCATTTCAAGCAAAACTTTTAGTTGAAAGAAAAATCCAGAGGTGTCATTAAGAAACTTGTGTAGTACAGCACATCAATCAGTGTTATTAACTTTAGCCTTTCGAATTCCTGCTTTGTTGTTTGATTGCTATCTTACGAACTAATCATATTTTTCCCTTCCACGCAGGTCCTGCACCTCGGTACCATATGGACCTGTACCTTCGTCTGTTCCACGCTTCGAATTTAACATATGTATATCAATCGCAGCTCATGACGTCACACCGTGCTATCATGGAAGAAAAGATTGCAAGGAAGACAATTAAAAAACCGTGGTGGGATTCAATGGGAAGAATACAATTCAGTAAATTGCTTGTTATGGTATTAATCTGTAGTTTAAAGCCGGACCTTTTGAAGTAATGATGTTCATCAGCTTTCTCTGCCAACTTATTTTATTAGTTTTCAGCAACTAACGTCTCTTTGTAAAGTTTTCTTAACGCCTTGGAAATTATCCTCGACAAGAGGGTTCTTTTACTTGTAACGTCCGAAAGCATCTTGTAGTGTTTCAATATCAAAGCGTTGTATACGTGCATGCTAATGTACAAGTGATCACAAAAGAAGTTTGTTTAACAAATTGCGATACAGGTGACAACTTACGAGTCATCAATTTCGTTATTTATTCGTAAAAGTTTTCTACTACGAACAGAAGTAAGATATAATTTTTTTAGTTAGAAATGTCGTGAAGAATTGTTTCATCGAAAACCTTTGTAATAGGTAGATTGCAGTCAGATTTAAACACACGGTGTAAATTACATCTTTGCGGCATCAAACAGCAAATGCTTTTCCCTTGGATTTTTGTAAACTTATTTTGAAACAAGATTTAGTAATCAGAATTTTTGGGCAATGCATAAATAATAAATGTATGGAATTTTTCCTATCATGGTGTTTCCATTTTTTAAAACTTTTGTGTCAATCCTTTCATCCATGTACTTGAAAACATGAGATGTTTCATTGTTACGCCCTTGCCACAGGTCGGCAGCTGTGCCAGCGTCAATGCCCTTCTAAACAAAAGATTAATTACAGTTGTTTTAAATTTTGGTTATTGTAAGCCAATAGAGATTCGGAATAAAGAAAAGCTGGAAGTAGACTGTTGCATCGAAAACCTCATTTTTCGTTCACAAAAATATGGAAACCACAAGCTTAGTCAGTATTTTTGAAAGGAAACAAAATCCATTTAGAATTCGACTCAGTTTGTCATGTTCAACACACTAAAAGAAACCTGAAAATATCCGTTTGTTTGTACATTTCCATCGTCTGGGTGCTGTGGTTTTCAATCAATTAAAACAAATTGAAATTAGGTATTTTAGATGAATTTGAACTACGAACATTTTACATGGAGTTATTTGCATTAGAGCAAGCCTGCAAAACTTAGAAATTTGAAGGACTAAAATGATCAACATAAATTTGCCGCAGGTCGCAAAAGTCTATTTCGTTGTCTTTCGGAAGAAATTCTGGAAAGACAAAAATTATCAGAGGTCGGGCTTTTGGAACATTCACTGCACTTGAGAAAGTTCTCGCAGGCCGTATGTTGTCCGAGCCTGCATAAGAGATAATTGAAATAGTGTTCGTGGACTCCCAGTGGCCTCATCGAAGACGTTTTAGGTTCTTTGAAACAACAATGTAAATCTAAAGTAAATATTTTTATTGCAAACTTAATCCTTTCAAAAATCAATAAATCAATGACTTTTTTAGAAGAACCAAATTAAAGAAATCCCTTGATTTGCATTTTCGTGCATGATTTGTTAGTACGATCATGTATCAACAGATCTGATGCATAAGGATGAAAGAGTTTGCGATATCAAACATTGTGTCAGAGGTGCAGAATCTCAAGTGACCAGTTTCAGGTTGTTGAAATTTTTGTTTGAGTTACACGATGGATTTACAAGCCCATGTGAAAATAAACCCGCGTGGTCCGTGAAACTTATCAAATTTTAAAGAGGATTTGTTACTTAAGAGTCCAAGAACTATACTGATTTACGTGTACCTTGAACTAAATATTTCCAGGAAATTCAAGTATAACGTTTCAAAAAGCATTTATAAATCTTTTTGCACATATACAGCAAAAGCATCTTTGATTTCATGGCCACAATAGTTTTGGTAGAAGCTTATCGATGCAAGATCAGTATTTCGATAAATATCTCTATATGTAAATAAATAAGTTTCGCCAAAAGCCATTTTAATTTTGACCTGATCATGGTTAAGCATAACATTTCTGCATTTCAGACAGAGCCGGTCTGGTTTCGCTGTCGGATGAAGCTCGCCTCAAACCTTTCATTGTTGACGAAAAAAAAGGGTCAAAACTTCTCAGAATTCGATCTCCAGTGAATGGACTGCTCAGGGTACCCGGATGTTATGTTGTCAGGAACACGATCATTGCTGAAGAGACCAACAGCGTCGTTCTTGAGTGGACATGGTGGTTCCAATTAAGAGCGCTCACCGAAGAAATTGAGAAGTCAATTCAGGTAAGTAAGCGTAAATTGGCCGTTATTTTTCTCTGTCATGCAGTTTACTGTTTTTCCAGGAAAACTTTACTCACCTTCCATCTACATTTTTTTTGTGTAGGACAATAATGTGCTGAATTTGTAATACCTGTACGAAAGATGCTTTCGAAAGATTTGACACAAAATTTCATTAAACGCAGATTTTGAAATAAATTAACGAAGATAAAAGTGGGAGGGGCTATGACGAAGTGTCACTTGGATAAACAATGTTGTGATTGTTGACTGTGTATTTTTATCGAAGTAGAACTTACTTCGCACAAAATTCGTGCTAGAAATGTGCTGCACTGCATTCTAGTAACATGCTTTGCTATAAGAGTCAACATCCACGTATCAAGATTTTGTCCAGTTTTGATTTCATATATGACGAGTAACTTTACAACAAAACTATGAGCCGTGTTCTTGTCAATCAAGGCAGCCACACCTTTTTGTAGAAGTATTAAATTTAGTAGCTTTTTCTGGTATTAAATTTGGTGGCTTGAGCGATCGTTTGAAATTTTCCAAAAGGCTTGCTCGAAGTTAAAAAGATCTTTTAACGAGTGATCTATCCATTATCTCCTTTTCACACCTGCTTTTTCTCTCACGAGAGTCGCCGTAGTAGCACCTCATAAAAGAACTCGAAACATACCTCACGGTTTTCAGCAATCTCAGATAGTTACTCTGATTCTACAAGACGGGACCATGCAAGGTTGGAGATGTAGTCACGCCACCTGGTTAATTCCTGGAACATTGTGGACGCGTGGCCGAACCAACATAGTTGGGATTTCTCTATTCGGAGAAGTGGCTCTGCCTTCAGAATTGTACGAATTGCACATCTGCGCAATTTGTCGCGAAGTAACACGCCAATGGCTATTCGCAAAAATCGTGTCTCTACCGCTTGTACTTGAGACAGCACTTTTTAGTCATTACTCAAAATTCATGACTATGGGTGTGGACATAGCTGTAGGAGCAGGAAAATCTTTGGGGGTTCGAAGGATTTTTTCATCTTTCATTGAAAACCAACTCTTAAGCGCCATACATTGCGATAGAATTTGTATTTTTTTTCAACTTTTGTAAAATCACGAAAACTGAATAAAAAGTCAGCAAACAAGCTTCTTATTCCAGGACCTTTGTTTTCATACAAAATTGGTAATTCTAATGACTGTACTTGACGTTTGCAAAACTAAAGTGAGTGTTTTTGCTACAGCGCTCGGACGGGCTGATAAGTTAAAAATATTTTATATGCACGATTTGCAAGTGCCAAGAAAATTCAAAGGATATCTGCGTTGCGTCTTTTTTCTTCACGTGTTGTGTACTTTTGTAACCCACAAGGGTGACTCAATCCAATATAATTAGTTTTGACAATTTTATAATCGATTTTGGATGAAAAATGTTAAAATGTTAACGTTCTGTTTGTTTTATCTGTTTGCAAATATCAAGCATCCTTGCCATTGTATAACTGTACCACTCCAGTCAAAATCAAGAGTTTTACGTGCAGAGATAAAGAGGTTGCTATTTATTAGTTTTTGTAACAGACTGAAAAAAGCACAAATCATTGTCTGGTTTGCCGAGAGTTCAACTTCAATGTGAATTGCAATGAGTTGTGGATTCAAAAGCTGAATAAAACAGTGCAAGGTGTAATGATAACAGTGCCATTGCATTGTATTTGGCTTTCTCCTTTGAAAACGTTTCGATATTTTTTGATTAAAAACATTGGTATCCATACTTGAGACCCAAGTTTTTCTGTGAAGATCAAACACTGAAGTAAAACTAGCGAAGAATTACCGTTTTCACGAAATCATATTTTACAGGAAAAAATTTTGAAAAAATCTATTGACTCTGGGAAGGAGTTCAACGAAATGATGGAAAGGAGAAGAAAGCTAGTGGAACACTGGCAACATGAAAGAAAATTAAAAGAACTTGAAAACAGGCGCCCATGAGCTTTCTCAGGCTATGTTGAAAGAAGTTAAAACACAACAAGAAGCAACGTCTCGTTGACGTTCTGTAACAATCCTTCACGTCGAACGTATCAGTTAGTGTAACAGCGCTCATGAGTTGGTGTAATGGCACTGTGAAATGTTTTTCCCATCCTCTGCTTGCACTGGTGTTGCGAATGCTTTTGTTGTTTGTTTGAAACCCAGAGCTTTGTCTTGCAAACAGCACCAAAGACGCACGGAACGAATGTACTTGAGGGAGTAGCCGCCCCCGTAGCGGTGTGAATACATGAAACCCAGTTGAATTGGGAAATCTCTGATAAATTTATGGAAGATTTCATGGTATAGGTGGTTAGGTTTTCAGAAACAAATAAACTCCGGAAGTTCGAATTAAATGTCAATATAGAAATTCAACGATTAAAAGTTTGACAATAATTTTTTCGCAAATCAGTGGCAATCATCCGTGGAGCAGTGGTGATCTTTTCAAGGGGAGAGAGTGTTTGAATGTTTAGAGTCAAAATACAGAGAGATTTTTTGCTTTTCATTGTTGCATAACAAAATATGGAAACTTCGGAAATTGCACATGCACTCTTGAACTTCTTACACAGCGGAAAGTAACGTGACAAACTAGGGCAAGAACCTTTTCTCAAAACAAATGGTTTCTTCCTTACGGTACGCCTATGAAAAAGACCAGAGTTTTTTAAGGTGTTTTAGGGACCCAATTCGGGTCCCTAGAACTGAAAATCGGGTCCCTAGAATCAGAAAAAAAAATTATCATCGAGTCCCTGGAACCAGAGAAATCGGGTTCCTATTTGTCCATACCGGGTACCTAACATTTTCCTTAAAAAAAACCCTGATAAGACCATTAAAGCGTTTTCATGGATACATGTAATCAGCTTTTGTATTCTAAAACTATTCTTGGAATCAACATAATTCATGATTTGGTTAATTCTCGCCCCACTTCTTTCAAACAAGACTTGCGCTTCATATATGTTATACATTTATCATAAATCTTTGAAAGGTTTGTTGCGATGTGTGCTGCACAGAAGTGCCAGCAAAACAAGCAAGCAATTTTTCGCTGCAAGTGGATCCACATACATTTGCCTCTTTTACACAATTACGATCATCACCAAAATGTGATCATGAGACATTTTCATAGTGAATAACACTTTTAAATAAACTCGCTGTACACGCTGTGCTCATCTCCAAGCGAGATTAATACAACACTATTTTAGGTCAGCTATTATATTGACAGTTGTAAGCAGCGCAGGTGACGTGCTGGTCACTGATCGATCAGGAAAGTGTTTTATACATAAAAGGATTCTTTAGACCAGAGGTTCCCAGCCTGGCGTAAGCCTATAAGTACCCCTAGGGCAGGTGTTCTCAATCTTTTTTCTCCCGTTTACCTCTTGCCAGCTTCCTAACATAAAATTTATCCCCTGTTTTTTGTTTACTCACTAACGCTGTAGAAAAAAGGAAGGTATTGTAACTTTAACATCATTAAATTTACCCCCAGGATAGGTAAACTTTACCACCAGGGGGAAAATTTACCCCCGGTTTAGAACCCCTGCCCTAGGGGTACATTTGCCTATCTTAAGGGGTACACGCAAGGTTAACAACATAAGGTAAAAAGGTAAAACATACTTGTATATTATTTATTTCCAAATATTTATGCATCAGTGAATATTACTTTCACAAATCATTATAGGGGTGCCTGTTGATCTGTCCAAATGCTTAAGGGGTACATGGTCAGAGAAAGGTTGGGAACCCCTGCTTTAGACTGTTGACGTAACAGTCGTACCATTGTGTTACTTTGCTTCAATGACATTGATGAAAACAATTTTCTATTTTGTCCAAAAACAGTATTTTCATCATTTTACCACGATCGTTAGTCGCCCAGGATCTTGAGGACTCAGCGCGCGTGCTAAGATTTGAAGCAAAATAAAAGATAGTAACTGTTGGTGGAATGAAGTTCTTTTTAATGTAGTTGACAAATAGATGTTTGCAGCAGAGGTTAGACAAGCATTTGCAATACAGTTTAGTTTGGTGTTTCGTTGACGCCGCACGAAAGATTTGATCAAAAATTGTATATTTTGCGCTGCGCCATTTTGTGCACATGCATGCTTGGTCGTGAGAAATGTTCGGCCCTCGCTTTTAAGTGCGTGCAAACATTGGCGTAGCCAGCCCAAGAATTTTGGGGGGCAAAATGTTTGATTTTAGGCGAATAACACTATTTTGCTTAGACAAACGCCTCTCAAAGCACAAATTGACTATATTTTCTAAAATTTTTGGGGGGCCATGGCCCCTTTGGCCCCCCCTGGCTGCGCCTATGCGTGCAAATTATCATTTCGTTATTATTTAAAAATTATTATTGTTTCTTTGCTGCCATACGCGATCAACCATTCGCTTTGAATTTATCTGCAATGCTAATTGTTCAAGGAGAACCATACGTAAATGTATTTTGCAAACAATGTGCGAGTGCTTCAATCGTCGAGCCAAGCTCCAGTCCCACTTCGGATACAAAAGAGTTATATAGACCTTTAGCCTTGCTGGAACCCGGCGCAAAAATATTTATTTTTTGCGTTTATCAGCTCTGGTATACTGTAGGTACAGTAGTTCGGATCACGTTGAAACTAACAGTAATGCAGGGGCGTGCAAGGGGGGCAAACGGAGCGACGGACCCGGCATTCAAGGCAGAGGGCATCAAAAGAGTGCATTACAAAAGTTACATTTTATGAAGATGTTGTAACTACTGTAGATGCTTTTTCGTATTGTAAGGCTACGAACACATGCTGCACGAATCTGATTGTAACTTACCTGAGGGGGAATGCAAATGTGTGTTAAGTGACCCGAGAGAGAGAGAGATGAAGCACTGCCATCGTTATCTTAAGGACTTATACCCTATTTCTCTCCCCTCCTTTGCACACCGGCCAATTCGTGCTGGCCTATTGTTAATCTGCGAGTTGCAGTCTTCAAAATATCTCTTGATTATCTATAGAGCTGGGATTCTTATACTGAGGGGCGTGATTACTAGAATTTGACAAGGGGACATACAATCAAGCATTTGCCTTGAGTATCACCAGACCTCTGCACGCCACTGCACAACGACACTGTTGAATCCAGGGTTGCGTGACCGAGTGCTACAGATACTCGTCACGAATCAACTCGACCGTTCTACTGCTCAGTGCAGGGACAAGGGTTGAGAGTACCAGAAGGAACTCGGGTACTTTCTTCGATCTAGCTTTTGCACTGACCCTGGATATAGAGCATCTGAGCCAAATGCCTGTGTAGCGCTGGAACAGGCAGTATTCAAATACGTCTCAACATTGTGGATTTGAATGAAAGTCAATGTAAAACTTTTTTATTTTGAATTTTCTGACAAAGAGGCGTTCGTGAGAAGCAATGATGTAATCACCAGAAGGGCAAGGACCGCAACCTGACAATGGTTGTTAATTTTTATTGAGATGTTTTTTCAACATAAACTGCTTGTGAAGGAAATTGCGAAGTTTGCTGTTTATTAAAACCTGAATTTTCAATGACGTGCAGCAAACATTGGGTGTAGCAATCATTACTACCAGGAGAGCAGCTGCTTCTTTAATCTCTGAAACAGCCGTAGCAAATCAAGGAAATGTATAAGGTCAAGGGGAGCCGCAGACAGTATCTAATATATTTTGAAGAAAAAATGTTGCTTTATTACATTGCATTGCTCAAGCGAGATTGATTACGACGATAGGTCTGATAGAGTGTTGGGGGTGATCTATGAGCTGCATGTGATTATTACAGAAGAGACGACAAAAAATTTTAGTAGTTCTTATGTGATTGTGAAAAACTGTAAGAAGCGCTAACAAATGAGGAGATATGTCCAATGAAGCTGATATGAAATCGAAGATTATTTTCAGAATCACCAGCCAGTGACGGATTTACGCACAGGCCAAATAGGCCATAGCTTTTGGGGGTTCTGCGCAACTCTTTCTTATGACGACTCAATAGTATCTAAAAATTTGCGAAACTGCGCAGAGGCATAACTTCACAATTTACGTTGAAACGAGCGGAAATGCAAATGTCTACGCTAGACTCTTATCAGTACAGTAACAACACGACAATGTTGTGCATCTGGCGTGAGAGAGATGTAGGCCGTCTGCATGAAAGTGGTTACACAAAACGAATGAAAAAGAAAAAAACGGTATTTAATCAATGTTCAATTTTTCACTTACAAAAAGCTCGCAGCAACGCAAGACGGCCAGAGACTGCAAAAATCCGATGAAAAGCAATATTGTCAGAATTGATCCTACGTTTGATTGTTTTTACTAGATTTCGCGCAAACAGAGATTGCTTGTTGAAGCTCTGTCTATATGTTAGTAAAATCAGTTAGAACAGTTTCTCGTGAGCTTTACTGGAAAAAACGTGTATGCATTGGGCTTACTTCATATGGTTTGCTGGGGGTGTTGCGACAATACTCGGCTGCTGTGCAAAACTTGTCTCTATGCTGTTTACCATCGGCCTATGGCATGTAGGGTGGGGCTTCTCAAACTATGGGTCGCGGCTTCAAATGCGGTGGCGAAATGTAATTTTGGGGCCGCGAAACCAATTGGCTTTCCAATTGAGATGTACCATTTTTTTGTAAAATTTACAAGAAAATTGAAAGTAGGCCTGCAGTGAATCTCTTTCTACTGCATTTTAGTTTTTAGGGGCAATATCGTACTTTATGTTGTCAGTTGTTTACTATGATGCCTGCCTGAGCTAACAAATGATAATAAAAAACAGGCACAACAAGTTATGCGAATTGTTGCACCATGATTGTTTTAACGTACTGACCGATACTAACCTTATTGCCTTCATTCCGACACGAAGGCATGCTTCTATTTAGACTCTAGGTCTACTCTAGGGGCTAGGCTAACTGCTTTGAGAGCACACCGAATAGTTTCAAACTAAAGTTAAAAGCTTCATACACAGTTTCAGAAGCACTTTTGATTTTGATTCAGGAGAAGTTGGATCCACAAACCATGCACAATTGAAACTTTAGGAGGGCACACACCTGCAATGCCCAGGATGAGTTTGCGGTGTTATTAACGACAAACGTTTGCAATTGGAATTTTCAAAACAGAGTTTAGCCTATGCCATTTTTAGATAAGAACAAGAAATGAATGCTCTGTCATTTCTGATCTAGTCATTCATAAACTCTTAGAGTTTTGCACAAGCTATTTGTGTGAAGCGGTGTTCTCAAAATTCATATAATCATCAAGTCCAGAAACCGATCCTTTTTGAAAAATGTTAAGAATGTCCTTCGACCTGCGTTGTCTTTTATCAATCTACGAATGAATGATCTGTGTAAAAATTATCAAGTGCATCCATTCCATTAGTTGTGCTTGACAAATTCTATGAACTGAATTGTTTTTGTTAATTAATTTTCGCCTTGCTGTTTCCATTACGTGATAGTTTTATTACTGTGTAGTTACTGTACTTTCGTGGATTGTGTGTATTTGTAGGATTTCGCCATTGACAAAACTGCATCTTGAGATTTGTACTGGGACGTTTGCACGTATCATTAACATCTAGGCTATCCATCAAGGGTGCGGCATTCAAAAACCTTTTTTAAAATGGGGCCGCAGAACAAAAAATGTGATAAGCCCTGGCATAGAGGATTAAAAAACTATATTTTGTATTGCTTGGAAAATGACAACTTCAAACAGGCATAAATGGCTCTGTGTCCACTGAATGGTTAGTGCTTGTTTGTTTCATAAAATATGTGGTTACTATTACTAGAAAAAAGGAGTTTACGTACCGGTAATCAGATCGACAGCTAGACGATATTTTCGAGAGCGGCAACACCAGCGGCGTAACGAGGTTAGATGGCGCACGGGGCAAAAATCAAGTTTGGCGCCCCCATGTTCGAACCTGAGATCTTTCGGAAGCAAATGTACTGTATTGAAGAAAGTGCTTGTGACTTTGTTAGGACTCTTCGGCGCCCGGGGAATTGTGCCCCGTAGCCCCTCGTTACGCGCCTGGGCAACACGGTCCCGCATGAAAATGTATACATCCGAAAAACAAACCTACAAAAAACGCTAGAAATCACGGAAATTTAACGAAAAGAACTTCTGAACTACACAAAAGAGCTATAAATTCCAAGAAAAGATCGCAATGCCATTTGTTCTTAGACGAATGTAGGAGAGCCTTTAATTTCTGTTGAACATCTAAGGCAAATGTAGAACCAAAGTCGGCACAACAAAAGATAGATATTGGAGAGGCACTACACATAAGAGGGGCATACTTTCACGCTTTTTGGACAAACGGACAAATAGGTCACACCTGCTTGGGGCACCCAAAACTAAGATGGCCTAGGGCCCCGCCCTCCCTAAATGCGTCCCTGCAACCAGCAAACCGTAAGTACCGCATTACTCGAGACATTGGTGATCTGATATAGCCTACCAATGGCTATAGATGTTGTGAATTCGTTTTTTTCTGAAATGTTCTTTGACACATTGGTGCAAGGCAATGACGGATCGGAACGGAAACATCACACTCAGTGCTACCCAAAAATTTTCCCTGCGGTAGCTTTTTATATAAATAGCAATAAAACGGAGGCAGGGGTGGAGGAGTTGATGCTACCAGCCAATCGCGTCACGCGAATATCGTCTTTTTTGAGAGGTATTAGGTAATTCAAAGCATTGTTATGCTCGCTTTTCAAGACATGTCATCACGAGGTCTTACAATTAAACTTACTTCAAGCTATGTGGGTCGTGGCCAAGTATCTGCCTGTTTTTCTTATATCTTCAGACTTTTTGTCTTCAGATTTAGTTGAAAGTTTGCAGTCATTTTGCTTTGGTTTAATTATTCGTTACTTTATTAAATATATTTCTCATGTTGTTACTCGAATCAACATTTGCCTAAAATATCCCATTCCGTCTGACTTTCTTGTTCAAAGGAATTCATGTTTGACTTTATGAATATACACACCACCTAATGCACAGTTTAAATTATTTGGACGTTTTTGATCCCTGACGTTTTTAGCCCCAGCTCATATTCCGCAAAACACTTCTGCGAACGTTCACAATAGTTGCCATCATGCGGAGACTTGCGCGTTTGGAAGCCAACATTCATGCGAGAGATGACATGTGGAAGCTTGTGTAAATCGAACGAGGGAAATCTGAAGAAGAACCAATCTTTAGGCTCAAAATTGACAATGCTGACCGTTTTTGCTTATGGAAAATTCCACTCCCATTTTTACACTTTGAAATTGTTTGAGATTGTATGAGTTCAGGGGTCAAAGACACTCAACAGTAACGTTCATAAAAATGACGTTTACTAACTTACGTAAAGGCTTTATGCTATAAAATGTTCGTTACCTAAATTGTTTTTGTACGAATGATAAGTATTTTTGACTAATGCAGCATCACATTCATATCACAAAAATTATTGGTTTAGGTTTGTCGGCAGATTCTGTCACATTAGTGCTTTAAATGTCCTCTTGTGTTTTTGTGATGTACATAAAACTGCCAGAAACAAATTTAACGTCATTTAGGAGTGGATGCACTCATTTTTGTGTTTTGGACATATTTGTTTTCAGAGATACTCCATGTGCACTGCCTTTCACAAAATGAACGTCAAAATGTGGAAAGTCGTAGGTAGTAGGTTGAACGTTTGCAAACTTAACTGCTTTTTAAATGCTAACTTTTTCCCATCTTATTGGAGCTATTTCTGTGCAAACAACGTCCCACTTTTCATTCCATGCAAATGGTTTCGATGTTCTTTTCACGACTCACTTTTGACGTGTGACCAGTAATCCTGCAACATAGAATTCTTCTCATTTCTCTCCACCACCACAGTGCCTGTTGATTTTCGTGTCATTTCACTGACTCTTGTCAGAGGCACGTGAGGTGACGTAAGACGCCGGAGAGGACAGGACTAGAACAATCTAGAATAGAAACACGATATTTTTTTAATTTGCTAAAAGCTTTAGAACGCGAGTACCTGGCAAGCGATGCGAGAAACGTTGCGCAACGCTAATGGGAAACAGCTCACCAACGAGTGGCCGCGCAGACACCACGTGGATTTCATTATCATTGACTTGTGAAAAATAAAAATAAGCTGAATTGTGATTGGTAACAGACTACATGTGTTTTCAAAATGGAAGGAACTAAACAGATTATTAACAACCGAAAACAGATCACTTTCGCTTTGATGCTNAACAGGTCCGAGCAAAACCTACAGTTCTTTACTTTCGAGTCTGTTTATCTAAGAATCTGACGCAGACTATAGTCTGGTTTACNTGAAAGGTAAATGCTGCTTCAGAAATCTTCGTGATTTTTGTGTACACTTTTGCCACATGCTTGTTGGACAACGAACGTAAAAGTGCAAATAACTCGCCTCATTTAGCTGAAAACTAACAAAAGTATTACGAATCACAAGGGTCCTTATAAATGCTGAAACACCAAACGTAGAATTTAATCAAACAACATCAACTAATTCAAACTAGGTAGGGAATATTTTTGTTTAACAAGCACTATTAAATACTTTAAGTCTTCGCAAATAAACGGTACCAGTTGCGTTACTTCACTGCCAAAAACCAACCGTATTTGAAAAATTTAATTTACACTGTGTAAACACGGAAAATTTTCTTGA
>JGI24158J21664_10007797_pt1 | contig 14229 bp, 9 predicted proteins | sample Ectturendosymbi3_FD_21664 | JGI IMG/M metagenome (IMG submission 21664) | reverse complement strand
TCCTGGGATTATGCTGGAAATTTTGCAATAGGTTTCAAGTGGTTACCTTTCCAGCTGATCTAGCTCAATTTTGGGGGGTCACTTTTGGGGGTCTGGCGGGGGTGCCCCACCACCTAAAATGTCTGGCATTGGTCATTTGTTATTCGTGGGATTATGCTGGACACCTTGCAACAGGTTATAAGTGGTTACCTTTCCAGCTGATCTAGCTCAAATTTGGGGTTGCGGTTAAAGACCCCCCATGACCACACCCACCAGCTGTGACACGGCAGACCACCAGTTCCTTGCACAGGAAGCCATACTAGATGATGTGATTCCAGTAGAAATTGGTTACCTTTCCAGCTAACTTAGACCCTCTGGGCTCCCGGTCCAGCAGCATTGGGTTCATTTTCCTCCGATATCCTCACTTGGAGCGCTGAAAGTTTATATTCAATTCATTGACACACAAAATAAGGGGAGGGCGTGTAGAAGAATATGCGTATTATGTCAACAAACTTCACCAAAACGTTGGTTTGGAAACATGAATCTGACGTCAAATTGTGACGTCACAAAGACCGCATACCACAAAGAAATGAGCACCATATGCCACTGAATGAACCCATTTATGAAAATTTTCTGCGTACGCCACTGTAGGGCCCCTTTTCTTAGTTTCAGCCAGTTGCCCCACACAACCTTAATCACCCCTCTGTTGGTAAATGATATTTTTGCCAGAAAGCAAGCCTTGTTTGATATTTGTGGACTGATGCAATCTCAGAAGAATGGTTGTCAAAGTGACTAGGTAATTCACCATTATCAAAAGAGTACATGAATTTGGCAACTGATAATTTAAATAAGTCTGTTTTTGTTTAAGACTTTGTGTTTAGAATAGAGTGCAGTTGCTTCAGTTTTGCCATATTCAGGGGTTCTTACAGATTTATTCTGCAATCTAATTAGAGGTAGTAGTCTCACTGGCTCTTCCCCAGTTAAGTATTGAATAAGTTAAGTGGAAATGAAAAAGGGCCAAGTAAACAGATTTGAGCACTGAAATGTTGGTGTAGTGTTTTAATTTAAACATAATTCCACATGATTTGGAGTGTTGCGTCGCCAACCAATTTCGTAGTTGTTCTGCAATCAGATAAGCTTCAGTGGTAAGAGACTGCGCTAGAAATTGCGACGATTAATGAGATATCTGCATGGTTTAACTGAAGCAAACTATAAACCGTACTTGCAGAAGGAAATGCATTTATAATCTTACAGATATGCATAAGCGACAAACTTCAACACAACTTAGTCACGTTTAAGTATTATAATGACGTCATCAGTGGGGCCCTAACCAACTTACGGGAGACTCGCCATACCATGCAACAGCACTGACCTCTGTAGCTTATCATAGCAAATGACAATGTGTTAGCAGTTAACCTTATACACTCATTTGATTGAGAAATATAATGGCCTATTCGTTGACGTGGACCTGCTGTTGCGACAAGATCCCCAACAAGAAACTGCAAAGTGAGTGTTCTTCACAAGTGTTTGTCAGTATTCTACCTAAATGACAGGTACACTGCATAGTGATTACCTGACAATGGTTCACTTTTCCTACCACCGACGACAAACGGACTAAATTGAGTATCTTTCAAAAAGAACTTATCTGTAGCGGATGAATATTAACACGCCTTGGTGGTCACATGACGTGAATGTGCGCACCGTAAGATGTGCGTAGTACGCGTCGCCAGGATTGTGTGAGCGGAGAGTGCAGATTAAACCGTTACAATTTTTAGTTTTTACAAAATTGCCGAGTCACGTTGGGTCTTGCTTGTGTTTGGAAAAGCGTCAAGGTTACTGTAGTCAGCCACTGGTAAGTGATTTAATGTCGTGCGCTGCCTGGAGTTTGTGATATTTTGATTTATTTTGACGTGAGTGTGCTTCTACCCTGCATGCGTTTGTCAATACAAGATGGAGGCACGGGTGACCGCGCTACGGGAAGCAACTCGCGAACATGACAGGCACGCGTTGATTGTGTGTGTTGTCATCGCGCTCGGCTTGCTGATACACACATTTGCTACGCGCGATTTTCAACCTTCCATGATCAGCCGTACGTTGAGTTGAACTCAACTTTTTTGATAATGTGCTGATAAAAATTCTTTTTTTGCATTCACTGCTGCGTCACATTGCGCTGGACAAACAGATACAGTACTGTAATTGTTTTTCAGTAGGTATTGATAGATGAAGTTGTGCATGGCTGTAATCGTATATTGTTATATAACTGAAAGTAACGCCTCTGCTTTAAACTTTGGGGGTTTTTGCAGCCGTCGTGACTAGTTAATTTGCTTAAAAATAAGCTCCGCCCTGAAATTTGCGAATCTACGCATTCATGTTAAATTCGTAGATATATATATACACGGCTTGGTCAATGCCAATGATGTGGTTTTCGCCTTTGATTTAATCTTGACATTCGGTCACGGTACGGCAAAATGTTGAAGATAATGAACATTACGCACACACCTACAGCACAAGAAAATGCGGTCAACGGCACAAAGAAACTACATTATTCACACGTTTGCTTGCTTTCATGGACTATTGCTATTAAATTAAGTGTTGCCTCGCATCATCTAAAATGCCTTTTGTTTGATGCATCTCCAGCTGCAGCTGTGACAGATTACACAGATAAAATCATTGGTGACATATTTGCTTACATTTTTTATTATCAGCCATGGGATTTATGCCTGCAATGAATTCAGCTTATAGGAGAGTAGTCCTTATGGTATGCTTGATTATATTAGTTTTTGAAAACAATTGGTAATTATTACTGAAAGGGATGTGAAAAAGCATGTTCAATATCTTAAATTTTTTCGTTTAAGTTCAATTTAAAAAAAAATACATTCAATTGCACATGGCTCCATTACAAGAACACAAACAAACGTTTTTCATATTACCTGGATCATTTTTATGCAGTAAGTACAAACGTTCGTACATATTTATTGTCCCTATTTCGATTTGTTAGATGATTTTGTGAGCTTCCATTCACATTGATTGTAATTTTAACTGGGCAACCTTTTGCCCTCAGTTTTGGACTTGCTTTTGTGTACCATTTTGACTTTGAAAGCATTTCATGGAACTGAACTATGAAGCAGTAAAACCCAGTTTCAAAAAAAGGTGTTTGCTTTTCCTTCAAAATTAACAAATAGTGGAAACCCTCACTGTAACAAGAGAGATTGCAAGTTTGTTTAAAAAAACAGTTCAAATGCAAGACATGCATTTGTCAAATAAACTGCTTTAACACATTAATTTCCAAGAGTCACCAGTTAGAAAAAAACAAGGGGTCTTGGCAAATTGTCTTTACGTTTAAGCTTGTTTGAAAACATGTTTGAGAAGTATCCACTGTTTTGAAAGAATACTATTTATAAATTTTAGTTTCAAGTAATATTTGTTTATATATATTTGTGAAACCAAGATTTAGTTGTCATGAATAGGAGTTTTTACAACCCAGTAAAAAATTTCAAGTCCACTGCAAAGTTAGTAAATCAGTAGTAGACAAACGAAGACCTTGAGCCTTTTGTGGCTTCCGAAGACAAAAACAAGGCCCATGAAGGTTTCATGGAAAACACCCACAAAAGCAATAGATCTCCTGAAAAAAACTCATGTGGCAAAAAGCAATGAAAAAAATGAAAAAAACTCATGTGGCAAAAAGCAATGAAAACGACCTGGACCTAACCTGGAAAAGAAAAAATGGGCAAAAAATATTTGTAATATAGTTGAGCTACTTTGGAATTTGTTCATCACCAAACATGAGAACAGGTCAAAAAATGGCATGAAGCATATTTCCTATAAGGGCATGAAAGTGGCCTACAAAGTAAGTAGGCTTACCCATGGATCACAAACATACACTATGATGAAACAGGTAACAATAAGTAAGCACACCATTCTTAAATTATTTGAATTCTATTGAAAAAAAACTACGCAATCAAACGCATTAATGAGCTTGAAACATGACATAATAGGAGAAAAGTAAGGACAAGCAATTAATTCATGATTTAGAAAGGAGACTAAAACCATCTGAATGAAATATATGGACAAAATATAGAATAGCTTACACAAATTTAATATAGACAAAATTAAGCACAGTTTCAGGAGAAATTTTAAGCACACTAATAAATGGAAATGTTGGAGCAAAAAAGGTTGAATAGCACAAACCTTATGGATTGCGCTCTGTGTATGAAATTACATTGTCTGGGAAGGTTAGTGGGTAACGCACCTTAAAGTTTGGGGTTCCCCTTTGTATTACTAAAGAAAAAATTTTAAAATCGTACATGTTGCAAAAAATTCAACTTCACTAAACCATATTACCAGGTTTCTCCAAACTTTTTTGTTAGAGGGCCACATAAGCTACTACACAACAGTTCGAGGGCCAGACATCTTACGTAATGTGATTGTTTCGGGATACGTTATATTCTCCAAATCAACAAATTTATTGTAAATATATTATTTTTTATTATTGACAAAATGCCTTGTTTGTGATCCATGGGTAAGCCTACTGCCTTTGTAGGCCACTTTCATGCCCTTCTGGGAAATATGCTTCATGCCATATTTTGGCCGGATGAAATGGCTTTACCGGCTGGATTTGGTCTGTGGGCCGTAGTTTGGAGACCCCTGATATATACTATATAGTAAATTGCAGACAAGCTGTTTTGTCCTTGCAGACAAGCTTTTGACAATGGCAATTGTTTGTTATTAAAGGTGCTGCTCCTGCAGAAATTTAGTTTAGGATTCTTGCAAACAACCCAAATTGCTAAAATGTCACTTTTTGCTTTGATACCTACACTGGAATTTAGTGAGCTATGTTGTGAAATAGTACTGTACTCAATCAAACTGCTGAACACATGGTTTGTGGTGCGCAAAATACACCATTGTAGTTAGCCACTCTTAATACTCTCGTGTTGCATTTTTTCAAATATTGTACTGAAGGTAACAGTGACACACAGGGTGCAAATTTTCTTGTAGGATGACCTGTATTGGTTATCACAATGCCATATGTTAAATTTTTCACCTAAGAAAAATGCCATTTCGGGTACTAGACTGCAAAAGCCACCTGCTCTTTAGTCATGTGCACAGCTGCGAAATTGCATCTTGTTGACACTTTCATTCAACTGTAGTTATTCAGCTTCACAAAACGATCTTACTGGGGATTTTTGCAGTGACTTTTTAATTGGTCTAACCTGTTAAGTTGTTGCAAAATGCGAACGAATTGTTTGAAATTAGTGGCTGGTTACTTGAGCAATGGTTTTATTCAATGTGATGTTGATTTTTTGCAAAACAACAGACATGGCAATTTTCAGTAGTTTTATTTCAATACTATTGGAAAAAATTTAATGTGACAAGAGCATTTGTTATGAAAACTTTATCATGAACTTATTAGCAAGAATATGCTGTGGAGGTTTTCAAACCTATTGTATTTCTACTTTGGTTGGATTTTTATAGGCTTACATGCTGATTCATTTACATGTTTATGGTTTCATGGATGTCAATTACATCCATGTCAGTTATCAAAATATAGGTTTTGCGTCATTTCATCTGTCTGAAGACAAACAACTGACAATCAAAAGAATTCCACAGTTAATGTTGCAGATAGAATGGATCTGCATAATTTGTTAGCCAGCTGATATTTTGCATTAATATCAGTCGGAATTGGGATGTGTGGTTTGTATGTGAATGTTGCTTGTTGCAGAGACTAAGCACTAATATTAGAAGCAGGTGCATTTACAGGTTTTCATTATTGTGGTGACAGCTAAAAAAGGGGTACATTCAGTCAAAGACTAACAAGTTCCCACCCATTTTTTCTTGGGATCAGTGACACCACTGGGTCCCCACTGGTTTCCACTGTGAAACCAGTAGATTTCATTTAAACTTACAGAAGATGTAGCATTGGATACTTATTAATCTGATGTGTGATGAATGATCTTGGATAATTTTTCAGGATAGTATTACCTTTGGGAAAAACGTAGAGTCATTATGTGGATGATCTGAATTGTTTTTCAAAGAACTATGCTCATACGTGTAAGCAGATGGTATATGCGCAAAGTTAAATTGACTGATAAGCAAATATGATTTCAGCAAGCACTGTTCAGCAATAAGCATTGCCGTTGATTGCTTACGGTGTTTTGTAACCCAGATCCATTCAGTGCGATGGATGCGAATACATACTGGTTAGCATCATCAAGTGGAGTTGTGAACCAAATAGCTGGAGATGATGTTCAGCAAGATGAGGATGTCACAAAATCTAAAGAAGCTGATCTTTCTTTAGTCAACCAACCTCCTATGGTGAATTTCGCGAACATTTTCGCTGGTGCTTCTGCTGCAGTTGCAAGCAGTGCTGCCGCTGTGAATTCCGATTCCATGGTACATTGATTCTTTCATTTTTGCTACAAATTAACGTTCCTGTTGCATTCGCTTTTGTGTTAAAGTATATTGAACTTTTGATAATCCTAAACCAGTTGGTATTGTGGCAACAAAATATATAGCTACTGCTGTTTTGAAAGACTTAAGTAGTCGTTGTTTTTAACCGGTTTGGTGGAAGGCATGTTCTCCGATTTAGATCCTCAAGCTCAGATTACTTGATGCGTTTTTGCAGAATGGCGAGAAGAGTTTCATGCTTGGTCAAACTGTTCCGTCTCTGAATCAAATAACGATTCCTTCAGCCAACCAACTGTCCAAGAGAAGTGGCATTTTTCCGATATCTGGCACACTACCTGGAATGGCCACAATCAACAACATTGGAATGCAGAACACAAACGTGATCATTTCAGCTAATGCGACTCAGCTGAATAGTATGTTATACAGTAGTTTGCAACATGATATTTGCGATTTTAGACGACTGGTGATAACCTTTTTACGTCACTTTTGCATCCTGAATGGTCTGTGGTTGATTCGTAAATGGCATTGGTCGTCTTCGTGGCATTGGTCGTCTTCGTTTACAATCATGTTGCTGTTGAAACCTTTTGATATTACGTTCAAGCAGAGCTTGTCCTGCAGACATTTTTGTCAACTCCGTTAAGCGCACATGCTTGAACAAACTACTGCAATTCGCCAAATATTGTTGGGAGACATAAGTGACTGATCTATGAAGCGCTAGACACCAGCGCCACATCACGCTAGCAGAAGCGATTTCAAAAACCGATCTACTGACATTTCTGAGCAGAATTCGTTACAGTACCTTTCTTGATCAGGCTGCTGCTAAAAAACTTTTGTATTTGTTTTCGTAAAAGGGCTTTGCAAGTAATAGAAGCGGAAGGAAGACTTTCATCGCTTAAATATTTTGCGTTTTTAGCCTAAACTCAACCTTAGTTTACACTAGGGATCCGTGATTGAGAAGAGCTGAAGTGCAGGCATCAAGTTTATATTTTTGCTGGCAATCGGCCATTATCTGACGTGTAAATAATACTGCATATTGGATTGCAGCTTACAGTTACCATGGATAATTTGCTACAAGCTGATGTTGGTAGACTGAAAACTAAGCGGATCTGTTCAACAGTAGCGAACAATTTCGAGTTCAGACATGTTTTTCGATTGTTAATGTTTGTGATCGTGTGGGTGCTTTGTTTCGAAAAGTAATTTTACATTCGTGTTTATTTCTCTTCAAGATGCGTTTGTTTTGAATCAGTTCAAACAGGTCCAATCCAACAAGTCAGCGCTGCCCAGTCACCGTTTACATCTGCGCAGCAGCTTACCCCGACTGTAACAAAAGACTTCATTCAACAAGCGGCTGCTGAGAGTGGAGTTACCATGGCTGCAAATGGAGATTCAACCATAATGCAAACCAATATATTTTCTCTCCCGCAGCAGGGTAATGCCGATTTGAGTAGTTTTTCCGATCCAACTAGAAGAGGGTGTTACTGTTTGGCATGCCTAGCGCGGGTTGCAAAAGTTGAAAGTTTGTGGTCAAAAATAAAAAACCATGGGTTGAAAATCCCAACAGATTTCATATTGCCATACTTGTCTTATTTTTGGATAGAAAAACGATTGATAAATCTCATCAGCATGTGCTACAGATACTTCTAGAACAGGGGTTCCCAACCTGGGGTACATTTGCCTATTCGAAGGGGTGCATTTAAGGTTAGCGATAGAAGATAAAAATATATTTACATATGTATTATTTATTTCCAAATATTTATACATATATCAGTTAATATTATTATCAAAAGTCATTATATGCTTATTGTTAAATAAAACTATGTATAATCATGATAAAATATTTTGTCGTAAGAAATTTTAGGGGTACATGTTCATCTGTCGAAATTCTGAAGGAGTACATGCTCTTATGTCGGAATGCTGAAAGGGGGAATCACTATCAAGCTTCGTTTTTCTACGTAAATTAGAAGCAGTTTCAAGTGTGCGCGTCGCGATTAGAGTCGTTTTGGAATATTTTTCGCAATCCTGTCAGGGGTTTTCGTCATTTAGATCATAAAGGCTTTGAGTGCATGTTCCCTGATTTGTGTAGCCACGGGCGCCTTCTGATCTCTGGGTCGGAATTGAGCCAAGTACTTTAATTACTGATTTTAGTTATACACCTGTTAACAATAGTATTATAAAACGTTTTGCGTGTTTACCCCATCGTGTCTGTTAAACATGCGCTTGGAAGCTTTATTTTTGAAATACTTTCTCGACTTATTCTTAAACTCTCAAAGTGTTTATTTCTTTTGATTCTTTTCTGCACATCGCATGTTATTAGTTCGACGGTTTTGTTTTCCTTTGTACTAAATTCCAGAGAAAGCTAGAAATTCAAGTGTCTTCGAATGCCCAAATGGGTCGTTTACGTTCAAAGGCTCAATTTGCCACACATCCCTCTGTGTTACCAACATTTATTTAAAATTGAAAAATTATTTGTGCAGTTGTGTCTACGTCAACTCCTACATTGACCGGCAGTGAAGTCACTCACGCGTCTACAAGCGATGTTTCAGCCGACGAACAGCAGCCGTTGAAATGCAGTAAGTTGACACCTAGGCTTTCCTTCCACGCTTCGACATCGTCGCTGTGTAATGGGTTGCGATTATAAGGAAGTTAGGGCATTTTGTTTCGGCGGATAAAGTAAGCATGATTTGTCTTCCTCAATACACATTTACCTTTTCTTGAATTAATTTTACGTGAAAATCTAAGATGCCAAAATGTCGAGGCGCTGTGTTAATGGAGCACCTGCCGGGTGTTGTTTGCAGTACGATCGCTGTTTGAAGTGGCCAAGGAAAAGTTTACCACTTTGCTGTCGCTACCCCTGTAAGCGTCAATAAAAAAAACACGATTCGCAACTGGATGTTTTGTGCAATGGCAAATAGCTTGAATACGATCATTTCATAATCTTAGCTTGAACCTTTCAGATGAATGCAATAAAACCTTCGAAAAAGCGGGTCAGCTTCGTTTTCACGGATTCGTTGCACATGCACAGTTACATATGAGACCACACAAGTGCTCGTTGTGCCCAGAAAGCTTCTTAGCCGCTCATCACCTCCAAGTACGTACTTTGTTTTGTTGAAATATACTGTACTTTGCTAGTGGTGACTGTACGATTTCCGCATCTGAAGGTTAATTTTTTAAGTATATTCCGCAAGGATAGGGATGTGGTGCCAGTCACTTTTCTCATATCGCTGCAAGAAGTACCGTGGCGTTTTAATTTATATTGAAATCGCAACCTTGCCAAGTGCAGTATATTTTGTTCTTTTCTTCCTTAAGCTTGGACGGAAGAGAATACTTAACACCAACAAGAATGTTTTCAGATAATATCCTTAATTCGACGAACTCCCTTTTGCAACTGCAATCGTTTTTTTCCGGCATTTTGACATATATATTCAAAAGAGTATCTTGCAGAATCGAGACGTGTGTTGTTTTCCAGGACCACTTGAAAGCTGTGCACTTAAGCAACGACCAGCAGAACGCGACTGTAACATTTACGTGCAGCGAATGCCACGCGAGCTTCACGAACGGCGGGCAGCTCAACTACCATATTTACACGGCCCACACTGTGCATGGACCCCGGGTGATGCAGCACATGTAAATATAACCGGTCTTAAATATAAGATTGCATATGTCTTGTTTGCAGTCGTGTTGAGAAATAACACGTTTTTCTCCGTATGTGCTTGGTCTTTTGTGACGCCGTGCTCATGCATTCGGTCTCAGTGTGAAACCCTCTTCGATTTTTGGTTCCACTGATTTTTGAAATTTTAATACTGTAAGTGACGACTGTAACCGCGTTCCCAGTCCAGACACATTTGGCACTCTCATTTTATCTCTTAGTGCGGTTGTCAAAGCGCTCGTCAGTCGATCGTGACCGCGTTTCTAATAGCTGAGACTGCATTCGTCCAGAGCATTTTTGTCTGTTTGCAAGAGCTTCTTCGTTTAACAGCATTTGTTCATCACAGCTTGATGTGCAAGCTAGAACAGGGGTTTCCAACCTTTCTCTTCCCATGTACCCCTTTAGCATTCCGACAGATGAGCATGTACCCCTTCAGCATTTCGACAGATGCACATATACCCCTAAGATTTCCTATGACAATACATTTTATCAAGATTATTCATCGATATATTTAACCATGAGCATATAATGATTTTTGAAAAGAATATTAACTGATATATGTGTAAATATTTGGAAATAAATTATACCGAAATAGATTTTGCTCTTCTATTGATAACCTTCAATGTACCCCTTCGGATAGGCAAATGTACCCCAGGTTGGGTACCCTTGAGCTAGAAGAACACCGTAGCACAAATCCAAACCGTATTTGCAAATTTCCAGTTGCAGCGCTAGCTGATAAATGGTGAAAGATGGAAAATGAAGATGTGGCTTTTGTAGAATTGCTTACAGTTTTTAATGCGGAAACCCAGCGATCAAAGTTTATATGAAACTCTGTGGCTGAACACAGTAATTGTTGATATAAAAATTTAGCCGTTTCCTTAATAATAACTTAAAACATACGCCTTTCAAGAGGCGCACCGACCTTTGCAGGACACAGGCATTTTCTAAGACAGTAAACTACTTAGACAAGCGTAACACAAACGTTGCGGTTGAGTTTTACATCGCCAATTGTAGAGATTGCCAGCTTCTATGAGTGTTTACTCAAGTGTCCTTTGGTAGACAACCTGCTTGATGCTGAAAGTAAATATTTTGCCTATCTTTCCTAAAGTGGCTGTAATCAAGCTGTGAGCACGTGCGAAATAACAAGCCTGTTGTCACGGCCTCTAGTAGAGAAATTGTAACAGGGAATACAAAGACCGATACCAGGCACTCCTAGCTTCTGGTGCCGTCGTTGAAACTTGTATAACTTGCTTGTACAGTAATCAGAATGTAGATAAAACAACTACCATGCTAAGATTTAAAAAAGATGTAGCCCGGGTACGATGCACCTCTTGCACCATCCTCTCGTAGGTTCTGCCTAATGTTGCTGGGGAGTTCAAGCAGAAAATTAAGAAACTAATTTCCACAAAAGTGACGAAGTCCTATCAATCAACAAATTAGAAAATCGCTTTCGCGTTACTCATGCATCCTCAATCCTGAAATCTCATTGAAATAGAAACAGTAGGTTGATTTCTCGAAGGCTTGCAGCAAACCTAGAGCTTTTAATCGCCAGCAAATCAAGCGAATTTTCTTGACTTAGTTGGCCTGTCTGTAGAGAGCATAGCAACTACACGTTGTCATCCTCGTAGTAACTACACGCCAAAAGAAGTACGGGGTCGGCACCCACACAATTCCAAACAAAGTGAAACTGCCGTGCTAGGCCCGCGGTATGTTCTTGGCAGCTATGATGAGCAACGAACGCGGCAAAACATTGCTTAGGATTCTACCTGCCTCGGTTTTGCTTAATTTGCTTTAAAGTATCCCGAGACGTGTCACTGTGTTTAAACCATCATCCTTTATCCACGAGTCGCTGTCACTTTCATCGGTTGTTTGCTGCTGATACTTGTCTTCGCGTTTGTGAAATCGGCTTAAGGTAAATATTAACTGCAGTCAGAAGCACCATCAGCGATTGGTCGATGTCAAAAAAGCAGTGGTTATATTATTTGAGTTTATATTTTTTGAGTTGTTTATTTAATGGTTTGAATATTTTGCACATTTTTGCCAGAAAAAATTGTAGCAACAGTGTGACTTTGTTCAACACTTCAACGTCTTTGCTTTTTTCTAAAACCGACTTTCAAGCTGATGTCTCCTTCGCGTGTCTGCAAAGACCTTCCTTACAGTTGGAGTTTCACAGTAACATCTTACCGTGATTAAGAGATGCTACATGTTGATCATTGCTACACTTTGGCAGGTGTTCACAGTGCGGCAAGAGTTTCATGAAAGCCAGTCTGCTGAACTCGCACATGAAGAACGTTCACGGCACGAGCGCAATAAACCTTGCGAACCTACAGACAGCAATGAGCAACAACAGCAATCAGGTCCAGCTGGTCGCAAACGGAGATATTCAAGCTGAGAGCGAGTTTAGCTGCAAAGACTGTGGGAAGTCCTTCAAAAGCGCCAACTTATTGAAGCAGCACGCCCTGGCTACGCATGTGAGTGTTGCTGGCAAAATTAGTCTCATATACCTATAAAGTTGTCGGTGCGTACAAACTTGAGGTTAGCTATCTTCGCTACGACCAAAACAACTCTTTTCGTGCAGTAGCGGGTGTGAAACAGCTGCACGTTCGTAAGAAAAGCTTTTTAGTCGTTATGTGCTTCCGCCTTCGTGCATAACCCGCTTCAAGTTAGTAGTCGCCTTGGAGTTTAAATATATAGAATCCTTTCATATACATAAAAAAGTTTCTCAAATCTGGTCGGTCGTGAGAGATCCAACATTCCGTTAAAAACCGGTGGTCTTGGCCTGCCTTGTCAGGGAACACCTTCATGGAGGGCCAAGTGCGACGGGCTGAGGCATAGGCAACCCCTGCATCATAGGGTCGCGCTGAAACAAACGAAATTGCATCCGTTTCCAACATTGCCGCTGACGTTTCCAGTGAAGCGGTCATGTGAACACAGAAATGAGGCAAATCATCTGTTGGACCCAACTAGGGTTGCCGACTCTTCTTTAAACAGATATACGAAATCGTAGCACTGTTGATGGTTGCTGATAATACTGTTGTACACGGTTTATAATAAACTCCGTTTTTTTTAACCGATGTCACAATCACAAGGCAAAACAGTACAAATTTCATAAAAAATTTAAAGAAACCACCTTGATACAAATGTCAAGTTTCCAATTTGTCACAGAAAGAATACACAAGAAGTTCCAACGAACACACATTTATCAAAAGCACATGAATATTAGAAATATAGCAATTAGACTCATTAAAGCAGCTTGTGCATATCAGAAAATGTTCATTCAAACACAAGTTTATCTGCATCTGCTAAATACATACTAACATTTAATTTTGAGAGCATACTATCTGTCACTTGAAAATCCCTTGCAGCATTTCCCCTTCATGATCGAAGCACGTCTAACTCTCAAAATAGCATTAAGCATAGAAATGTTTAGTCTGTTTCGATATTTGCTCTTGATAAACATCAGGGGTCGGCAACCTTTCTTGCACTGCGGATCGGTTTTAAACTGAATTTTTTTCGCGGACCGGCCTTAATCCACAAATGTTCAGCAATGAACGTTTATTGCAACTCATGTAAGTTATTACTACTTTGATTTAATGAGAACCTTGAGCTTGTTTTGCCGCAACGAGACGCTCCCATCTAGGAATTATGGAAGTCAATGACATCCGCAATGTGCCCCTCACGTCCAGTCTGTTTCGCGGTTTCGTCTTTGTTTCCGTCATCACAGAAAATCCAGACTCGCATAAGTAGTATGTCGGAAATGGCAGCAAAGTTTTTAATGCTTTTACGGAAAGGTCAGTGTATTCTGGCAAGACCTTCATCCAAAACATTGGCAGAGTCGTTGTATGAAAAATGCATTTCAGGCTACGATCATTTGCACCAGTTGAAATAAATCCGTACTTCAAGTACGACTCATTATTATATTGGCGATTGAAAGAAGCTTTCTTTTTTTGGAGGTTGTAGGCCCCTCATCCTCGACGTCAGACGTCAGACACATGTAGGTAGTGGCAAACGGCAATAAAATTTTAATTGCCTTTGTGAGAGCATTGGATGTTCGTCCTTAACACTTAACCAGAAATATGAAGAAGCTGTTTGATTGAAGCTTCATTTAAGCTTAAGCTGACAAATTTGCCTGCATTCAGAAACACGTGTTTCAAAAACATGAATTCTTGAGCACATCAATGAGAAAATAATATGAAAAA
>JGI24158J21664_10007796_pt1 | contig 14231 bp, 9 predicted proteins | sample Ectturendosymbi3_FD_21664 | JGI IMG/M metagenome (IMG submission 21664) | reverse complement strand
ATTGGATATAATTAAAGCTGCCATATGTATTTTGTTTTTGCAAAACTCACTCATAGTTCTTAAGCTTTCGCTGCATCGGGATTGGAATGTTTTCATGCTTTAAAATACAGTAAGCAAATGCTCAGGTTGACTGCTAGCACCAATGCAACTGTTTTAGTTTGCTCAATCAAGTTATCCTGCGTTTCAAATACATGTAAATGAGATTTAGTTGGTGCTAATTACATTTAGTAAATTGGTTGCAACTTCGTGGGTATATCTTTTTAAATGTATTATCAAAATTGTGAGAATCTTCTAATGAGACTAGTACAGATGTGCTCTGAATCTAGAAGGAAAAGAATGTTTTGTGACAGTTCATACATAGCTCCATAAAAATCCATGTAAGTTTGATTTAAGAAATTTGTTTCTTGCACTGTACTAGCAGCTACATCAGTGTGTGAACTGTGACGAATTAGACTGGAACATACCAGTTTACAGTAATGCTCAGGCATGACAAACTGTATAATTTATAGTTTGCAGTTACATCAATTAGAGATGACAGTTTATTTATTTATTTTTATTTATTTATTTAATGGTGACGAACGGCAGGCCAGGGCCTAAATATACTCTTCATCATGTCATGTCGAGTGAACCAGTTCATGACAAACAGTTACTAAAAGATTGCAAACAAATGACAAACAATTAACAAAAGATTGCAAGCATGAATAGACGGATTGGTAAAGTGCAAGCATACAACAAATTATACAACGAGGAAAACTGTGAAATGGAGAATTAATTGCAGTATGATAAAGGCGTGATTACAATAGAGACATCCAAGGTGTTACGGCGAGGTAAAGTGGTTAGTTAATTCAAGATATTTAGAGACAGCAAGCGAAGGATGTCCAAATAGTAGTAGAAGTTTCAACAGTCTTGAATAATCGTGTAACATACTTGACAATAACTCTTGCCTACCTCCTTTCAATAAAATTGATGTCACAGATTGCATCAGGCCAACTTGGAGCGCAGAGTGAAGGGTACAGATAACATCTGGTCGATTTCAGGGATTTTCGTGCCAGAACAACTGGATCAGACGTGGCTTTGCGTGCACGTAACCCTGGCGTCAAAAGCAGTACAGAGCAGTTCAAAGGCTCAAAAGACACAGTAAGTCTTCTAGTCTGCACTCGAAAAAAAGTTTTTGGTTGGGGGGTGTGGATTTGTTGTGAGTGACATCATAAGTAGAGGACCTTTAGGCCACCTTAGCCCACTTCATCTGGCCCTGGGCCCAAACCGTCAGATGGTAGTATTTCACTGAACTTTTTATTGGAAACTAGGCTACAATCTGCGTCTTTTGATACTTTGGGTGACCTGATAAGGTTTCTGGTTCATAAGTTATGATCTAAAGCAAACAAAGGATTGGATTAATTAGATAATTAATTTGATTATTTTAGATCATAACTTTTGAACCAAAAATGCTAGAAAGTTGATCAAAGGCTCAAAAGACTCGGACTCGAGCCTAGTTTCTAATGAAAACTTCAATGAAATACTTTGGCCTAGCAGTTGGGCCCTAGGCCAGGTAACATGAGCCAAAATGGCCCAAACACTACTTCACATATGACGTCACTCACAAAAAAATCTGCAATCCCCAACCAAAAAATTTTTTCCAGTGCAGACTAGAAGACTTGTTGAATCTTTTGAGGGTTTGAACAGCTCTCTAGCGCAATCGGCGGAGGAGCTATGGCGTTGGTAAGGCAACCGAAAACTGCTGGTTTTAGGTCGAAATCCAGGTATAATATATTCGTAGATTGGCTCTCAAGGCGTTAAGGAGTATATGTTCTTTTCTTTACTACCACATGACCACAAATGATAAGTGTGCTTCAGGTTTAGGGCACTGTGACTGAAGTGCAGTCTACAGTGTAACGATGTGTTAAGGGGGTTGGTACCATGGAGATGGCAGTCAGCTACACTTTGAGCCATAGCAGGAGGTTTCTACACATAATTTAAAGGATGAAAAACTAGTGGAAGATTTGACAACAATGGGTAATGCATTCCACAAACTAGCAGCTTTCCAAAAAATGAGTTGAAAAGTAAGGGATTTGGACATTCAAATTGTGACGAAGCATAAATGGTGATAAATCTTCATTCATTTTTGAGATGAGAGGATGCAGGGTTGGTGACGCCATACCAAACATTATCTTAAAGCAGTAAAGTAGAATTTGCTTCTCTCTCCTAGTACTGAGCTTAACAAAAGAAATGTTTTTCAAAACATTTGAATTCTATTTAAATAAGGACTGATGATACATTGCAAAATGCAAAACTAGTTTCCCTGTCAATAAACTGTGACTGATTTACTTGCTGCCATCTTTGTGGCCTGTACCTATGAAAAATAGATTCGCTTTCAAGTTTTAATCGTCACAGAAGAATGAAAGCAGGCAGATTCCTCAGAAGCTTGCCACAAGGCTAAAGTTTGTTTGTTGTCTTTCAAAACAGCGTCATTGGCTGTGGTCTTAATGCACCCTGTGATTAGTTTTGCTGTAGTTGTCTGGGCAGAGTCCAAAAGTAAAGCATCAGATTAGGAACAAGTGTTGTAAACAATGCTACCATAGTCAAAAATTGGTAGAATAAATGAGTGGTAAATCCAAAAAAGAGCAAATCTAGGCACCAAATTTGAAATAGATTTAAGATGGTTAACATGTCACATAGCATGCTGATGAAGGCTTATAATATGAGGATGCCAGGAGAGACTGTTGTGGAAGAGAAAGTCTAGATGCTTGTGGCTATCAACTTCCTGGAGCTGCATGTTAATAAAAATCAGAGGAAGGTGTTCACCATGATTATTAGATATAGTTAAAACCTTTGTTTTTTGAGCATTAAGACTAACACCCCAAGTGTCAGACTACTTTCCTCAAGTTGAGAGATCTTCTGATGAAACTAGGTGTAAGTGGCTTGGGAACTGGATGAAAAATATAAAGTTGTTTTGTCAGCAAATAAAGAAATAGATGATTGAATATTATCAGAAATATTGTTATATACAAGAAAAAAGGAGGGGTCGGAGCCTTGGGGTACACCACAATTTGTACATTACATTTCAGAGGTGCTTCCATTGCTACGTACCACTTAAGATCTGTTTTCCAAATAAGAAGTTAGTAAAGTTGATGAAGAACGTATAATACTTACCTTCAGCATGTATCTTACCGATTACATGCTCTTTATGTGTCTGATAAGCTGATTCATCTGACCCACATTCTTCCATAATTCTCACATGTATTGCTTGACGACACACTTTTTCAAAGTGGTTGTGCTTCCAACATCTTCTACATACTACTCTGAATGCTGGACAGCTATTCCGACCTTATGCATTGTGCCGCAGTCGCTGCAGTCCTTCTTCGATTTTGGTATATCTTGACATTCCTGTTTAAACCTTCTTTACAAAGAATTAATTGGAGTATCACCTTCATCCTTGCACAATGTGTCTAGTTGCTGTCTTGTGACCTCTCACGACCAGCAAGTATCAATCGCTTGGTTAAGAGTCAGGTTTGCTTCTATCAGCAATGCGGCTTGAGTGCCATTATCGCTTATGCCCAGCACAAGTCAATCTTTGATAAAATCGTTTCTTAAGTTGCCAAAACTACACGTTTCACTCAGTTTTCGTAACTTTGTTACATATTGTTCAATACTCTCATGAGGCTCTTGTTTGCACATGCCAAACACATAGTGTTCATACAGGACATTTAAAACTGGTTGAAATGAGCTTCCAGTGCTCCTTGAATTATAGACAAATCCTTTTCATCAGCTTCTATAAATAGCAAGTGTCGGTATACACGAAATGCATCATCTCCTAGGACCGATAAAAAGCTAGCAATGCGAACTTTGGTATCAGTGGTATTCAAGGCTGTAGTGATCTCATAGTTCTGCCATTGCTCCAAGAAAAACTGCCAACTCTCAGCCACATTACCTTTCGTATTAATCAGCGCTGGAGCGGGAATATTTGCTGAAGGACTGCCATTTCTTTGTTTTGTCTTCTAATCAAGCATCAGGCCGTTAACTTCTGACACCATGTTTCATGTGGCTTGAACTTGTATTGAATGAAGTAACACACACGGGCCAAGACTCAGATAAAGGCATCATTACTCAATGAAATGCATGCACCAAACGCCTCAAATGATTATTATGCCCGCAAGCTCAGTGGCGCAAGTAATTCACGTGACAATAGGACACTACTATTGAAGGCAATACTAGGTGTGTTGATTAGGAACCTGTCTAAAATATGATTACGGCGTGTAGGATTCTGTATGAGCAGATGAAATCCACAGGAGTACATAATACGGACAAAGGTGGATTGCAAGTGTATAGGTTTGTGTAAAGTCAGGTCATTGAAATCACCTGTAACAATCACAATACGATCAGGGTCATTAAGAACGAAGTTTAGAGCTTTACTAAAAGCATCAATAAATTGCTGGTGAGACTGGGCATTTGTTTTAGGTGGCTGGTAGCACACAGCAAGAATGAATGAAATAGATTTATCAAGACACATCTCCAACCACAAAACTTTGACATTGGTGTGTTCCAAATCAAATCTACAAATGCAATAAATATTCGACTTCACAAAAGCCAAAACACTGCCTCCACTCATTACGATCAAGCTGGTGAGGTTCACCATAACAAGGTAATGAAATATTTGTATTCGGTATTGAGCTGTCGAGCCAAGTTTCAGACATAGCAATAACATCAAATGCATATTCGCTGGATAATACACAAATTTCATCAAGTTTACTGGAATCATTGTTAGCAAAAATGCTGCGGACATTTAGGTGACAGATAAAAAACTTTCTCAGAGATTCCGTTTGGTCAGTTATCAGTTCAGTAAAACAAGCTCACCATTTGCATATAAACAATAGTCTGAATCCCTGATTCTCCATTGGATCCTTTTGCCTGCTGTGTAAAGGGGTGATGCTTTTTTCATGAGTAACTTATGTTGTTGCTGCATAGACAACAGTAGGTTCTTGTAATGTTGCAGTTGAACTGCCTAGCTCTTGGAGCTAGCTTTAAATAGTAAACTTATCTTTCATTTTAGAGAGCTGTACCACAATTGGTGGGTTAGTATGTGTACTGTTAGTTGAAGAACGCATGGCATCGACATGTCTTGGCAAACGATGAACATTTGCAAAATGCATTCTGTTGACTTCAGATTGCAGAAATTTCAGATCTTTTACTAAAAACGATCTCACAACACCTTCACTTTCGTCAGGGTTTTCAATGTTTGACCCCATCTTCAAACCATGAAAGACAACATTGAATTCTTTTGAGTGTAGTTAATTATAAGTGTTAGACTTACGTTTTTCTTCTTTGAAACTGGCAAATTCTTCGAGTTTTGTCAGATCGGTTTCCCAGCTGGAAATCTCAGTAGCATTTTCTAGACTAGTTTCTGCTACGCAAAAGCGCTGGTTGAGGTCATTTTCGATCAGTGTTAAATTGTCGGCGAGGTGCTTTTGAACTGATTGAATGAGCTTGTAATGATTGAGAAGTGACGGTCCCTTGCCTGCCTCAAGAACTTGACTGCGTAAATACCTTGAACTATCTGTTGCTTGAAAAACGTTTGTGACGAGTGAAAAACTGAGCAAATGCTGTAGCACAACAACTAAACAAACTGCTCAAGGGCAGCTAAAGTAGCTAAATAGACAAGCAGTATTAAACAGTAATATCAACTGACTCTGAAACGTGTTGAACTCAAGACTTCAAGCGTAGTGCAGTTCAGCACTCCATGAACGCACGTCCGTTCAGCTTGATGGTCAGACGAAGAATGAAAAGAGTTATCTCTTTTTATTTAACGAAAAGAGTTATCTTTTTGAGTACATCTCAGTGAAATTTCAATGGATACTAGTCTCCCAAAAGAGGTGTCAGTTATAACCATATAATTTTGCATTTGAACATTTTGATTGACTGACTGTTTCCTTTCACCCTATTTTCTAAGCCAGTTCCTTTGCTTAGTTATCTGCTTTAATTAACTAGTCTCCACAAAGGTGACAAAAAATTGAATCTATCACCAATTATTTTTGCTTATGGATTCACTTGTTCATCATCTTTTTGGAGCCTAGTAACTTCAATACATATATGTACAGGTTTCAACCATCGCCAACCTTGTTGTCGGATACCTCAGAAGCTTATAGCAAACCTTGAACTTTTCATAATTGCCTTTCCATTAAGATGGGCTCAGTGCAATATTGATTTTAGTAAATTCTCCTGAAGTGTCACTTCATGGGACCAGAGAAAAATTGTCACTATGAGTGAACTGTTCTTATAGCCAAAATACAATAAATCATTCCTAAAATGGTGTTTTAGTTTTGCCAAAACCTGCCAGGGGTTTAAAGTATTTTTTTTATCAGTGTTGCTGTTTACTGTTGGGGTTTTCACGTATACTATGAGAAGAAAAAGTCATACATTTTTGTCTTTGTTTTTCAAAATTGTAGTCAACGTTTTTTTGGGATATCGAAATCTCTGACAAGTTTGACACTTTCATACAATTTGTGCTATTGAACAAAACGAGAATGTTAAACTTTTTCCATATTGCGGTAGTGCTTGTGTTTGACAATTTATGCACTGTTCCACCAAGACTATTGATCAAACTGACTACAGTCGCAACAACCTAATGCAGTAAAACTCATGTAGTGATTTTTCTCAATTGCAGCTGATGATCATGTTCTTACATCACACCTTTAACAGCTCAACGATCAGCCACTTAACTGCGTTCGTATTTGGTTATAAAAGATTTATGTGGTGGCTGTGCATAGCAAACATTGAGAAAAACTTGCAATTGCCATTACAAATGAACAAAACATTCTGCAGCAGCAGTGAAAAAGCATCACGGTAGATGAAGTGGCAATATAGCCGAAGTTGTTACATCTAAACTCAAATGCACATAAAAGATAAGAATTCTTCCAGACCATAGGAAAGGCGCTGTTTTAGGCAAATTGTGGTTATAACTGAAGTCACTGCAAGCAGATTCTACTGTTTTACTTCTTTTGATGTTACAGGGAAGCTATATGGCGAGTGCTTGCTACCACTGGTGTCAATCCACTTCCTCCTGCTGCATCAAGACGAAAGAAACCTCCTAAAGATGTGACTCGCATTCTTGGAGATCGTCCAAACCTGCATTTCTCACAGGCTTTTATTAATTTGACTATATCAACAGCAAGTTTAACACTTGTCGTTACCAATACTGGTCAGGTATGTCAACTAATAAAGTGTCATCATTGATGAAGAAAAACATGTTGTAAATTTTTCCTCATTGTTGATTACGTGGTAATGGCTACCCAATTTGAAATGAAAGTTGTGGCTGCATTGGAATTGTTTACACAAGTTTTTAAATTCACTTCTGCAGTATGTATTGAACATTTACATTTCATTTAGATAGCTTATTTGAGGTGTGTATCAGTTGCTTAAAGCTGCACAAAACTGTTTTAAATAGGTTAGTTGCTCAGTTTATTCTGACATAATTCATTCCCCTGCTTTCATAGTTGTTTTTTTGCTCGCACCCCTTCTCCCCTGTCAGTTACGCCAATGATCAGGTGCATTTCCAACACAAGCAGCCTATGTTCTTTCACCTGATTCACATGTAACAATCATTATCATTCAGCAAATGTAGGACACAGTCAGCGAGCTCTGAGTGTATCGATATAATAGTAGGCATGCGGCTTGTTGACCAACAGTCATATTGAGATTAATGGGAACATGTTGGAAGACCCTTGTGTTATAAACATGAAGTCTGAGTAGTTGAATGAAACTAAATTTCATGAATAATTAAGATATAAATTTGTGACAAATGATTATCGAAATGACCGTCTGTATACCAGCTATTGACTCTATGCGTACCACAGTTTGTTGGAGGCCCACTTGAATCTTGAGGCCCTAGGCTTAAGCCTACATAGCCTACTGGTAAATCTGGCCCTGATTAACATGCAACCATGGTTTCACTCAACAAAACATGCACATTATATCATTGCTTAACCATTTTCACATGTAAAATCTTCAAGACTGATTATACCAGGTGTACAAAGCCTTGCTGGTGAATGTCAAGTGGTCTACCTCAACTGCTTTCTGTGAATCATCCCAGTGAGACCTTGCATGCCAACAGACAGCACACAATTGAATCCTTAACCCTTTAACGCCTGCGTCAGCCACTATGACGGCCGGCACTTTTTTGGCCATAAATCCCCTGCCGCTAGAGAGCTGTTCAAACCCTCCACGGATTCAGGAAGTCTTCTAGTTTTGGTTGCAAATTTTTTTTTCAGTTTTGGGTTTGGAGTTCTCTGTGGCGGTGTTTTTGAATTTTTGCCAACTTTATCTTTCCCTGGGTGCCAACCCAACGAGCTGTTTTTTGGCTCAAGATTTTTTTGGAAACTAGGCTGTGATCTGCATCTTTACAGCCCTTGATTGCCTTTCTAGCATATCTGTAGCCAAAATTATGGCTCAAAAACCTAATTTTGGACAAAAATAAAAAAGTTACACAAAAGATAACATTAGCCATTTCAGACCAAACTTTGGCTAGCCATAACTTGGCAGCAGATTGAGCTAGAGAAATGTTCAAACCATTTAAAGACCCGTGAAGTCTTGTAGTTTAGAATAAAAACAAATTTTAAGTTTTGGGTTTGGGGCTTTTGATCGATCACGTCATGATTGGGTATGTTTTGCAGTTGTTTTGATGACGTCATCGGCTGATCCAACGAGCTGATATTGTGGCTCAAAGTTTTTTGGATTCTAGGCTATAATACAATTCTTTAGAGCCCTTGATCAACTTTCTAGCATTTTGGGTTCCAAAGTTATGCCAAAAAATTCCAAATATTACAGGAATTTGTTGAGTAATTTTTTAGGATTTCCCAAAGTAATTTCTGGAAGTTTGGCCATAATTTTGGAACCAGAAACGCTAGAAAGTCGATCAAGGGCTCTAAAGACTCGTATTATAGCCTAGGACCTAAAAACCTTAGAACGACAAAATCTGCTCGTTTGCTTGCGTCCCAGGAGATGATGATGTCATCAGCATGTGAACAGAATATGCATAAACATCTGGCCATCATGTAAATATAAACAAAAAACCCAACATCCAAAACTGAAACAGTTTTTTTTAATTGCAAAGTACTAAACTTTTCCCATCTTTAGAGGGTTTGAACAGCTCTCTAGCATAATCTGGCAGCAAGTTATAGCCAGTTATGTCCTGTGGTGTAATTTGCCCCAGGTTAGTATTTGTGCGAGTGCAATTTTTCCCCTTTTTGGTTTTTGAGTGATAATTTTTGCTGCAGATATGCTAGAAAGCCAATCAAGAGCTCTAAAGACTTGGATGATAGCCTAGATTATAAAAAACATGAGCCAAAAATGGTTCATTGAGTTAGCGCCCAGGGCCAGGTAAAGTTGGCCTAAAAAAACACAAAACACACCCACTTATGACATCACCCACAGGGAACCCCAAACCCAAATGAAAAAATTTTTCAATCAAAACTAGAAGACTTCATGGATCTGTAGAGGGTTTGAACAGCTCTCTAGCTCTGGCAGTTGGCGAGTTGTGGCTTAAAAAGTACAGGCCATCATAGTGGCCGGCACAGGCATTAAAGTGTTGTAACGCTGTGTTGATGATTTTATTGCTGATAAATGATAACCATGCCATGTAAAATGATTCAAGTTTAAGAGATCTTTTTGCATGGAGTAACACAAAATTAAGATAATATTTGCAAGCTACCTAGCAACAGAATAGCACTACAACATATGATTTTTAAAGAAAAACCTTGTATTATGTTAACTTGTAATAGTTGTTAAAAGAAAGTTTGAAACAACACAGCAACATCATAGCAAAGCAGTGTAACTTACTGAACAAACCTTAAGTATACTTAGAACACAACCTCAGGCAGCAACCAACAGCCTCTTTATTTGTTCATTTTAGTACATGCAAAAATACTGTATGTAATACTGTTTTGTCATTTAACATCATGCTGAAGTAGCAAGTTTCCTGTATGGTGCATATGTATCTGTTGGATGGCTCTTATGCATACCAGTGATGGAGCCTATATGGCTTGGTAAAGCCTTTAAAATCCAACTTGTGAAACCAAAAAAGTCAGAAAAAATGCATAAAATTAAGTTAAATTAAAACTCGAAGCAACGATCATGAAAATTCTAGCAAAGTCAACAAAGAGTTTCAAAGTTCTGCATCTCAGCTTTAAACATTCAGGTCTTGGTCTTAGCTTTTTGACAACATCTTGGTCTGAAAGTTTGAACCCAGTCTTGGTCTCCGAGGTTATGGTCTTGATTACCTTGCTGCTGTATACGATAAGCATTGCTGCGCACTTTGATCTAAAATGCACAAGCACTATTGGTCCCACCTGTCTGCAGTAAACAAGTCAGTGATCAGTGGTGTGAGGAGATTATGTATCAAAAGTGGAGTACATGCCAAATATGTTCTAAACAACCAAAAGAACCAAGTATCTGAATATTGACTTCTATAACATTTTTATTTCATTTGTCTTTATTTGAAAAGAGCAGAGACATTAAAATGTCAAAGGATACAAAATCGGTTAATGCTATGTTGCATGGTTGGACTAAAGATTTCCCCCCAGTTTTTTTCCAGTTGTGTCCGTAATAACTTCTGTGTTCAGTTTTGATAAAACTGTTATGGGAATTATAGACTTTTTATTGCTATATTGTACTTCACAGTAAAATGTCCAGTAATATCATGGCTTTTTTCAGTTTATTGCAAATCACCAAATGCAATCCATTTCATTTGCTTCGGGTGGCGATCCAGATACAATTGATTATGTTGCGTATGTTGCAAAGGACCCAATAAACAACAGAGGTAATAATTCATGCCTGCAGGATCTGCACTTAGATTTGAATTTGTGGTCTTTCAAAGATTTGTGTAAAATGTGTATTTTGGATGATATTGTTTTGACCTGTGGCAACCATATGTCTTGCAGGAAGTTAGATAGGAAGAATCATAGGTTTGTTAAGTAGTTTTTAAAGAAGCGCAGGGTGAACAATTGGGGAGATTAAATTGGTATCAGTGTGTTCATGTGGGTAATATCATGGTGGAAAGATCCTTTGTGAAAGCACATGCCAAAGGCTGAGATAACAGTTTTGTACTTACGAGGTTCACCGGTACGGTTTCATGAATACAGTGTTAGTTCTATCCAGCTTTAGAGAGTATGCACAGGAGGTAGCTGCATTTTTGTACTGTAGTGCAACTTTGTAAAGTTACTGTTGGTATCTGAAGAATGTAGTAGAAACTGAAATATTTTTCACCTTGTATTCGTTAACTGCAGAAGTAAAATATCACAAGGGTGGCAGCTAAACAATACTTAATCAGGCTCTACTGGTGTTAAAGCAGGGTTTTTTTAAGGTGCTTTAGGGAGAATTCAAAATTGGGTCCCTAGAATCAGAGAAAATTATCAATGGGTCCCTAGAATCGGGGAAATCAGGTCCATACTGAGTACCTAACATTTTCCTTAAAAAAACTGGTGAAGCATAAAAACAGGCTAAAAAACTGGCCAACGTTTCGGTATGTTTAGAATATTTGCAAGAGCTGTTGTTTCTTGACAAGTGAAGGAATACTGTAATTATGGTGTTGATACACATATGTTCTAGTCATTGTTTTTGAATTGTTGCTAATATGCTTAATTGTTCTGTGGCATAATATGTGTGTTTGATCATTTGAGTNAGAAAAAGTATNAGCAAGTGGAAGGAAATGTGCTGTATTTTAATCTCATCTGCTTGCTGAGNNTTTGCGACACACCTGGGACTGTCTCATAGCCCACTGATTGGGAATAACTGGTGTAGACAAGCAGGAACCATTGCTACATCTATGAAGCATTCATTAGTATCACCACACCCTTAAAAATGGGTGTACCCTGGCTGGCAGTGGCTTTTATACATAGTTTTCGGTTACGGCTGCGTGGTGCTTACGTGAGTGGAAACCTAAAAGTGACGTGTTTAGGATACGTCTCTATTTAAAGTGAAACAAGCCTGTTTTCGTATAGATGAAACTGTTACAAGTGTTATTTTTCTGAAGCTAGAGTTTATGCATAGGGCCAGATTTATTTGTACTTGAAAGAAATGGTATGACACAAGTAGTTTCAGTAAGAATGGATACCTGCATTATATTGTTAAATTTATGGTTTTTATTGGCCTGTTCTGTAACGACATTTGAAGGTATACCCATGCCTATGCTAACAGGTAGGCTGTCAGAAAATTGGGCCTAGTCCTTCCATTCTTTAAATAGAGAAACAACGATCAAAAATGTTTTTACTTATAACAGGCTTTTTTAAAAGCGTTTTAGGGACCCAAATCGGGTCCCTAGGATCAGAGAAAATTTATCATCGGGTCCCTAAAATTAGAGAAAATCGGGTCCCTAGAATCAGAGAAATTGGGTCCCTACAGATCCATACCAGTTATCTAACATTTTCCTTAAAAAAACCCTGCTTATAACCAACTGCACAAATTGTTTCAGTATTTCAAGAATTTAAAATTTCAAAGCTGTTAAAACTATCTGTTTTCTTAACCCGAACTTATGGCTGAATGTAAAAAATCAGTTATCATCTCTAGTGTACGTATGTTTTTCCATTAAAATCATGAGTGGTCAACAGTTTTAAGCGTAAAAAATAGGCTGCACCAACGCTTTATTCTGTAATACTGCAGCAATGCTCACTGAAGCTGAGAAAACAACTTAAAACATACAGCTTTTCGGTTTAACTTGCTTCAGGCCTAAGTCGGAAGTGGGATTTAATCTCAATTCCTGGTTGGAGTTACCTCCGGGATAGAACGTCAAGGTCAGGGGTGCACAACCTGCAGCCTTCAATAAAAAGTTTATGCTGCCGTGCACATATAAAAACTCCTTGTATGCTGCATGAAAATACGTACTAGAAGGGTGATCAAACCGTCTTGTGGAAGCAGGCTAGACTCAGTGTGCGGAAGCAGACTGGGCTCAGTGTGGAAGCAGAACAGAAGCAATGCAAAAAGATTAGAATATCTTTAACTCACCGGCAGTCATAATTCATAAAAATAAACGTGATGCGGCCGGCAACAGCGAAAAGGCAGTGCACCCCTGCTCTAGGCAATGGGTATCAAAGCCTCGACACGAGTAGTCCTGTTTAACTGAAGTTTCCTCTGCTCGGAAGCAGTGTTTGTAAGACTGCGTGTGAATGTAACTGAGGCATAGCAAAGCATGTTTGATTTTGGCGAAAAACCTTGTTTTCATAAAATATTGTTTCAAATTCTTTCACTTACAGTATGAGGGTTAGTTTTATAATAGACATGTCACGGCGTAGTGAAAAAAAATACTGTATGAACCGCATGTACAGAATAACTACCTTAAGCAAGGCATATACAGTATTTCATCACGTCTTTGATAAGTGCTTTACCCACCATTACAATTGACGGTAGTGGACTGACTGATACTGATATTACTAATGCATGCTGTTTCGTAAAGATGTAAACTAACTTAAATTGCTTGATAACTTTCATGTTTTGGTTAGTTTCACGTAAACATTTCTGTAGTTTTATAGTTCCTTTGTGGTGAGTAGCGTATGGCGGGTGTAAATCTAAAACAAGCGTTTGTTTTCGGCATTGAAAATAAATCAATAACTTTTGATAGCTTCTGCATTTATTCCATAGTTGTTTGTGGTAATTTGAGTTGCGCCTTTTTTGTGACAGCTTGCCATGTGCTGAAGTGTCCGGATGGCTTAGCTCAAGATGTAATCAACACAGTCGGACAAGCGTTTGAACTTCGCTTCAAGCAATATCTCAAAAATCCTCCCAAAGCGGTTACACCACCAGATCGTACTGAACCGTTATTCCATGATGGAAAATCTAGGTGAGTTTCAGATGTTCCTTGCGCTTCGTTGGGTTACAAACGTGCGTTTGCACCCCGAACGACAATGCTGAGAGCATCTTCTTAGTTGCAGGAACTTGAGCAGCAGAAGCGATCGGATAACATTCTCACAGATATTTGTAGTGCTAACAATGTCAGATACATTCCTCTTCAGATTGCCATATACACAGGGATGTAGTGCTAACAAAAATGGTGTGGGAACGCATCCAAAAATAGCCATTTTAAAACAGCTTCAAACTCATTATAAAGCAAAACGTGAAAAAGGTGTGGGAACGCCGTTACCACGCGTTCCCGCCCCACTACACCCCTGCTTATAACAGTTTACCAAACTCACTCACAAATTTTTATAGATTTTTTGATCGATATCTTGTGCTTGTTCTGCCGCTTTTTGATT